>CENP01004376.1_pt1 | contig 57023 bp, 50 predicted proteins | sample 361281 | NCBI WGS metagenome assembly CENP01 (sample SAMEA2591122, study PRJEB7988) | marine metagenome | biome: marine biome (ENVO:00000447); feature: deep chlorophyll maximum layer (ENVO:xxxxxxxx); material: saline water (ENVO:00002010), including plankton (ENVO:xxxxxxxx) | depth 70 m
TACATGAATATCAGGCCAAAGAAATTTTAAATAGTTTTGGAGTTAGAGTTCAACGTGGGTATGTAGCTACTAGCTCTGAAGAAGCTGTAAACAAAGCCAATCAATTACATGAAGAAACCGGAACTGATTTTTATGTAATAAAAGCTCAAGTTCATGCTGGCGGAAGAGGAAAAGGAGGTGGAGTTAAATTAGCCAAATCCATTGATGAAGTTTCTGATATTTCTAATCAAATTATTGGAATGAATTTGATAACCCCTCAGACCTCTAAACAGGGAAAAAAAGTGCATCAAGTATTAGTTGCAGAAGATGTTTACTATCCGGGTCCATCAGAAACGGAGGAATTTTATGTTTCTGTATTATTAAATAGGGCGAGTGCACAAAATATGATAATGTATTCTACTGAGGGTGGAGTGAATATTGAAACTGTAGCTGAAGAAACACCTCATTTGATTCACGCTCTTGATATTGATCCAAAAATTGGGCTAACCGATAAAAATGCTAAAGAAGTAGCTACCAACTTAAAACTTTCAGGTGAAGCTCATTTAGAAATGACTTCTTTTATCAAGGCTCTTTACAGTGCATACATTGATTCAGATGCATCTCTTTTTGAAATCAACCCAGTCTTGAAAACAAGTGATGATAAAGTTCTTGCTGTGGATGCGAAAGTTACCATTGATGATAATGCTTTATTTAGACACAAAGATTATTTAGAAATGCGTGATATTAGAGAAGAAAATCCAATTGAGGTTGAAGCAAAAGAAGCAGGTCTAAATTATGTTGATTTAGATGGAAATGTTGGTTGCATGGTTAATGGCGCAGGTCTTGCGATGGCAACTATGGATCTAATTAAGCAAGCAGGAGGAGAGCCTGCAAATTTTTTAGATGTAGGTGGAACGGCTGATAGTGAAAGGGTAGAAAAAGCTTTCAGAATCATTCTGAGAGATTCTAAAGTAAAAGCAATTCTGGTAAATATTTTTGGAGGAATTGTAAGATGTGATAGAGTTGCAAATGGAGTTGTTGATGCGTATTCCAAGATGAAAGATGAAATTTCTATTCCTATCATCGTCAGATTAGAGGGAACTAATTCTGGTTTAGCCAAAGATATCATTGACACATCTGGGCTTAATTTCTACAGTGCAATTGAATTTAAAGAAGCTGCAGATAAAGTACAAGAGGTACTAAGATCTAGTTGATTTAATTTCCTTCATTTTTTTTATTTGATCTCTAAAGGTCGCTGCAAGCTTAAAGTTTAATTCTTTTGCTGATCTTTCCATTTCTTTTCTTAATTCCCTTATTTTTTTATCAAATTCTTTAGGTTTTTCAGGAATAACAAAGTCAATAATATCATCATCCGGAAGAAGTTCCGGTTTTTTGATAAGTCTTTCTGTTAATGGATTTTTAACATGCTTTATGATAGGGGTGGGTGTAATGTTGTTTTTAGTATTAAATTCAATCTGTTTTTTTCTTCTATAATTAGTCTCCTCAATAGTCTTATTTATGCTTTTTGTCATTTTATCCGCATACAGGATAGCCATCCCATTTACGTGTCTAGCAGCTCTTCCAATTGTTTGTGTTAATGATCTATGGGATCTTAAAAAACCTTCTTTGTCAGCATCTAAAATTGCTACTAATGATACTTCCGGTAAGTCAAGACCTTCACGTAATAAATTGATTCCAATCAAAACATCAAACTCATCGTTTCTTAATCCTTCCATAATTTCTACTCTCTCAATTGTATCTATATCAGAGTGGATATATTTAGATCTTATTTCGATATTATTTAAAAACCTACTAAGCTCTTCAGCCATTTTCTTTGTCAAAGTTGTAGCTAAAACTTTTTCTTTCAAGCAAACTTTTTCTTGAATTTCATTAATTAAATCATCAATTTGATGTTTTGTTGATTTGATAATAATTTTGGGATCTAAAAGCCCTGTTGGTCTAATTATTTGTTCAACAATAATACCTTCACTCATTTCTAATTCATAATCAGCTGGTGTAGCGCTTACATAAACTATAAAATTTTGTAAACTTTCAAATTCATCAAACTTTAGGGGTCTGTTGTCCATTGCTGCTGGAAGTCTGAAACCATATTCAACTAAATTTTCTTTTCTACTTCTATCTCCACCATACATTGCTCTAACTTGAGGGATGGTAACATGGCTTTCATCGATTATAGTTAAATAATCATCAGAAAAGTAGTCTAAAAGACAAAATGGTCTTGTTCCTGGTTTACGTCCGTCAAAATATCTAGAGTAATTTTCAATTCCTGAACAGTACCCCAATTCTTTAATCATTTCCATATCAAATTCAGTTCTCTCTTTTATTCTATTTGCTTCTAAAGTAGATCCTATTTCTTTGAAGTAATCATATTGCTTAATCAAATCGTCTTGAATCATTTTAATTACATCATGAATCATATTTGGACTTGTAACAAAAATATTTGCAGGGTAAATTGTGATTCTAGGTATCTTTTCCAAAGTTTCATTTGTTTCAGGATCAAATTTTTCAATTTCTTCAATTTCATCCCCAAAAAAATGAATTTTATAGGCATGATCTGTGTGGGCAGGGAATATATCAATCGTGTCACCTGTGATTCTAAATTTTCCTTGTTTAAAGTTATCTGTTATAGATCTAGAGTATAGACTCTGAACCAATTTATTCAATAAATCTGTTCTTGAAATTTTAGAATCTTCTTCAATTTCAATAATGCTACTTTTGAATGACTCAGGATTGCCCATTCCATAAATACAAGAAACAGAAGCAACAATGATAATATCTTTTCTTCCAGAAAGAAGAGCAGAGGTTGCGCTTAATCTTAGTTTTTCAATTTCCTCGTTTATCGACAGATCTTTTTCAATATATATTCCAGTTGTTGGAATGTATGCTTCTGGCTGATAATAATCATAGTAAGAAACAAAATATTCAACTAAATTTTCAGGAAAAAAATTTTTAAACTCTGCGTAAAGTTGTGCTGCTAGTGTTTTATTATGTGCTAAAACCAAAGTAGGTTTATTTACTTTTTGAATTACATTTGCAACTGTAAATGTCTTACCCGATCCGGTTACTCCTAATAAAGTCTGATGATGTACATTTTTATGAATACCATCCACTAAATCATTAATTGCTGCTGGTTGATCTCCGGTAGGAATAAATTCAGATTTTAGATTAAATTTCATTAAATATTAAAATCATTAGATAAAATATTCTCATCATCATTTGTAAATCTTTTTTTCGGTGCAATTTTGGGAACGTTACCCCTTGAAAAAATAATACTAATATGAGATTCATTTTCTTTTTTGCTTGTCTCATGGAGTAACTCGATAAAAAAGGTCCACATATTCATAAAATCATAAACATATAGTATACTGGATTCATTATTATTTAATATTTCATGTAAACTTAGTCTTTCCATGGGTACACAATTATCATCAAATGGTACTAATGTATATTCAATAAGAGTTTCCCAGTTTTTATTAACAGAGTAAAAAGACGCCATTTCACTTCCCTGTAAATTGAATTCTTTTTTGATATACTCATGAAATTTAATAAGGTTAATATTTTTTGAAACTTCAAAATCTTTAAATACATCTTCATCATTATCATTGTCTAGAATAACTCTGATTTTATATGTCATAATTCAATTTATTTTTAAAAGTTATGTTTTGTAGTAATATATAAAATTGAAAACCAAATATTAAGCTGGCAATAAATAGATGAATGGTTTGTGATCCAAAAGGAAAATCAAAATAAAACATAACTACTCCACTTAGTGCTTCAATAAATAAAAGTACTATTACATAGGAAATATAATTGTTACCGAGATTAAGTTTTTTGTTAAGATAAAATAAACCAAAATTCACGGCAATTACTACAAGTGAAAATGTTCTGTGGTATTCATAAACTTTTGGAATTTCGTTAAACCACTGAAATTTATCATAGTATACATTTGCCTGTTCGTCGACAAATTGCCTAACCTGTGTACCAAGAACTATTTGAATTAACGTGAGCATAACTGCAACAAAAAGGAAATTTGTAAAAATATTATTTTTTTTGATTGTAAATTTTGATGAAGAGTTCACCAAATAAATTAAAAGAGCTATTATTAAAAGCGCCATTAACATATGAAAAGTTATTTTGAAGGGTGCTAAATTAGAATCAACTACTGTTTTTCCAAGCCATGCTTGAAAACCCATACACAAAACAGTTAAAATGGAAATAAATGTCAGATATTTATATTTTTTAAAATAAACTACTGAAATGATTGTAAAAAGTAATATCGGAATTCCAGAAATTGCACCAATCAGTCTGTTGATGTACTCAATCCAAGTGTGTACGGGATTAAAAATTATATAATCATGTTTTTCGTAAGTACCCCAGTTATTTAAATTTATGAAATTTGAAGATATGAAATTTGATTTTGCGACAAGTAATTTTTCTTCATTGTAAATAATCATTTCCCCTTTGTAGTATTTGGAATTTGGTTGAAATAAAACTTGTGACTGTTCAACAGGTGGAATATAATACCCAAAGCATTTTGGCCAATCTGGACATCCCATCCCTGACCCAGTCATTCTAACCGTAGCCCCAGCGAGAATAACTAGGTAAACTAGAAACAGTGAAAGCCTTGTTAAAAATTTAAACTTGTTTTTCATTGGAGAGACCTAATTTATTTCCTTCTTTAATCATTAATTTATATGCCTGCTGATAATCATTTTCAATTACCCCATCCAAAATAGCCTCTTTGATATTTTCTTTAATAATACCAATGGTTTTACATGGCTTAAGATTAAATGTTCTCATAATTTCTTCTCCTGAAATAGGAGGTTGGAAACTCCTTATGTGATCCCGCTCTTCAACTTCAACTATTTTTTTTCTAACGGTTTTAAAGTTTTCGTGATATTTTTTATATCTATTGAAATTTTTTGTGGTGATATCTGCCTCACATAATGTCATAAGATCATCAACTGTTTCATTCGCATCAAAAATTAATCTTCTAACTGCTGAATCAGTAATATAGTCCTCTGCAAGCACAATTGGTCTTGAACTCATTAAAACAAGTTTTTGAACATATTTCATTTTATCATTTAATGGCATTTTCAATCTTTTAAACAATTTATATACCATTTTACTTCCCTCAAATTCATGACCGTGAAAGGTCCATCCAACTTTGTTATTAAATTTCTTTGTAGGAGCTTTTCCAATATCATGCAATAGTGCAGCCCATCTAAGCCACAAATTCTTTGTACTATTGCAAATATTGTCAAGAACTTCAAGGGTATGATAAAAATTATCCTTATGTTTTTGTCCTTCAACTTCATCAATCCCCTTTAAATTTGTTAGCTCAGGTATAATTAGCTCAAGTATGCCAACTTTATCAAGTGTTATAAAAGCATTTGATGGTTTTTCAGACATTAAAATTTTGTGTAATTCATCAACAATTCTCTCCATGTTTAGAATTTTAATTCTTTCACGTAATATTGACATTGATTCAATGAGATTATCGTGTATTTTGAACTTAAGTTGAGAAGCAAACCGAACTGATCTAAAAATTCTTAAGGGATCGTCAGAAAATGTTAATTTTGAATCTAATGGTGTATTTATAATTTTGTTGTTAATATCTGTTAAACCATTATGATAATCAATAAGTTCTCCAAAATTATTAGCATTCAAAGATACCGCTATTGAATTCATTTTAAAGTCTCTTCTATTAATATCATCATGTAAACTACCGGGCTTAATTATTGGATTTCTAGAATTTCTGGAATAAGACTCTTTTCTGGCACCAACAAACTCTATTTCATAATTTTTATATTTTAGATTAGCAGTTCCAAAGTTTTTAAAAATATTTACTTTAATTTTTTTATCCAGCTTTGCTGCAAACTTATTAGCTAAAAAAATACCATCCCCGACAACTACTATGTCAATATCCTTTGATTTTCTTTTTAGAAAGTAGTCCCTAACAAAACCACCAACAACATAACATTCAATGTTGTTTTCTATTGAAACCTTTGAGAGTTCTTTGAAAAAATCTAATTCTATTAACTTACTTAATAACATAATCTAACGAATATTTAGAATCTCACCATTTTTTTTAAATTTTACAATTGATGAAGGCGTAATATTCCAGTTTTTCACTGGCAAATTTACAACATAGTCAACTTGTAATAAAATTTGATTATCTATTTCGGCAAATGATTGAGGAAATGGTTTGTTACTGATATTTGCTGAAGTTGATACAATTGGTTTGCACAGTAAATTAATTAATTTTTTACAAAATATATTTTTAGTGATCCTGAACCCTGCATCATTATTTTTTGAAATAAGCAAAGGACTAATTTTTTTTGCATTGCTAAAAATTACAGTTGTTGGTTTTTTGAAATTTTTAATTATTGAAATAATTTTATCATTTTGTTTTTCGGCATAGTTTTCAACCATTTCAATACTACTTACTAGTGATAACATAGGTTTTTCCATTGATCTTTTTTTTATATTAAATAATTTCTCAACAGAAACTGTTTTGGTAGCATCACAGCCAATTCCCCAGGTGGTATCAGTTGGATATAATATTATTCCACCATCATTAATTATTCTAAATGATTTTTCTACTTCTTTGTCTATTAGTTTTGGCATTAGTTAAATATCTTTACTTCAAAAATAAGAATACTATATAAAAAAACAGTTTCATTTTTAATTGAGTAAAAATTATGTCAAAATATATTGGTATTGATTATGGTCAAAAAAAAATAGGTTTATCTGTTACAGATAATGATAAAATATTTGCTTTCCCACTTGAAACTGTCAAAAGAATTGATTTTTTCGACTTTATTACCAAATTTTTTAAAGAGAATGATGTAGAAAAGTTTATAGTTGGTAAACCTACTAGAATGTCTGGAGAAAGTTCAGAAATTGAAAGCGAAATCATTGAATTTATAAAAAAGTTAGAAAAAAAATTTCCTAAAATTCCAATTGTTAGATATGACGAAAGGTTTACATCAAAAATTGCAACCAAGGCCATTTTATTAGCTGGTGCTAAAAAGAAAATTAGATTGAATAAAGAAATTGTAGATAAAATAAGTGCAACCATAATTTTAAGAGATTTTTTAGAATACATTAAAAAGAATTCTTAAGATTTTAATTGTAATTTTGAAAATAAACTATATGGTTTTACCAATTTACGCATATGGACAAAATGTTTTAAAGCAAAAAGCCTCTGTAATATCATCGGACTACAATAACTTAAGAAAATTAATCGATGATATGTACGAAACTATGTATGCTGCAAAAGGGGTGGGACTTGCTGCTCCTCAAATTGGGAAACCCATCAGACTATTTGTAATTGATACATCACCTTTTGATAGCGCAGAATTTGAAAAAGAAACTGGATTTGAAGTTGGAACCCTAAAAAAAACTTTTATCAATCCAACCATTGTAAATGAATCGGGTGAAAATAAAACTCTTGAGGAGGGTTGTTTAAGTATCCCTAGTGTTAGAGAAAAAATTGGTAGAAAATCTAAAATTAAAATAACATACTGTGATGAAAATTTTAAAACAGTTAGTGAAGAGTATTCGGGTATTATTGCGAGAGTAATTCAGCATGAATATGATCATATTGAAGGGATACTATTTACCGATAAGATTTCTTCTTTTAAGAAAAAAATAATAAAAAATAAACTTCAAAATATTATGGTTGGAAAAGTTGATGTAGATTATTTTATGAAATACGTAAAATAAATTTGGTATTAAGTAAATATTATAAGGAGTTTAATTATAACTTGAGGTTATCATTTCCAATTATAATTGGGCTACTTGGTCATACAATTGTTGGTATTGTAGATAACATCATGGTTGGAAAGTTAGATCCAGATAACCTTGCTGCAGTATCCCTTGGAAATAGTTTTTTATTTATAGCAATGTCAATTGGGATAGGGTTTTCAGCTGCAATAACCCCCGTAGTAGCTGAGGCAGATTCACAGAATAATTCAGACAGATTAAAAAAAGCATTCACTAATGGTTTTCTATTATGTTTTTTTTTAGGCTGTTTTCTGTTCATGTTCATTCTAATATGTAAGCCTTTATTAAAATTACTAGGGCAGCCTCAAATTATTGTTGATTTAGCAATTCCCTACTTGGATATTGTAGCCTTTTCATTAATTCCTCTATTGATGTTTCAAGCTCTCAAACAATACAGTGATGGATTATCAATGACTTCATATTCAATGTATGCTACCATATTTGCAAATTTGATTAATATCCTTGTTAACTATGTTCTAATTTTTGGAAAGTTTGGTTTCCCACAATTAGGTATAATAGGTGCTGCAATCGGAACCCTAGTTTCGAGGATAATGATGTTCATAGTTCTGTATTTACTACTGAAAAAAAATAAAATAATAATGAATGTTACCAAAGGATTTTTTCTAATCAATAAAAAAATATTTACTAATATAATTTCATTAGGATTCCCAACTTCTCTTCAAATGCTTTTTGAAGTTGGTATTTTTACTTCAGCTATATGGCTCAGTGGTTTATTAGGGGAAGTTACTCAATCAGCAAATCAAATTGTACTTAATGTTTCTTCTTTTACTTTTATGGTTGCAAGTGGTCTTGGATTGAGCGCTTCAATTAGAGCTGGAAATCAAAAAGGACTTAATAATTATTATGAACTAAAAAGGATATCATTGTCAATACTTTTACTCGGTTTAGTATTTGCACTAATTTTTTCATTATTGATATTTTATATGAGAGAAATTATTCCATTTCTCTTTGTAGATATTGATGATGTCAATAATTATCAAAAGAATTTGAGTATTATTTCAAAGGCTTCTAGATTATTTATAATAGTTGCTTTGTTTCAGCTTTTTGATAGTGCTCAAGTGATAATTTTAGGGTCCTTGAGAGGTATGCAAGATGTCATAATTCCAACAATTATAATATTTATTTCCTATTGGTTTATTGGATTCCCAATTAGCTATTATTTTGGAAGTTTTGATCAATTTAAAGAAATGGGAATTTGGTTTGGACTTTTAACTGGCCTTCTTTTTACCTCAGTTTTTTTATATTTAAGGTTTAATCAATTAGTTAATCAAAAAATAGATAATGATTAAAAGAATTTTAGAAATTGATAGAGAGTTATTAGTGTTTTTAAATAATTTAGGATCTGAATTATGGGATCCAATATGGTTGTTGATAACTGATAAACTTACATTTATTCCGATTTTTCTTTTTATAATCTACAGGTTTTTTAAGGATTTTGGTGTAAAACAAGCACTGAAAATACTTTTATCTATTTCAATATTAATTTTATTCACTGATCAGTTTACAAATTTTATAAAAGCAAGTTTTGAAAGATTTAGACCGTGTAGTGAGCCTCAACTTTTTGGTTTATTGAGAGATATTGATATTGGATGTGGTAAATACGGTTTTTTCTCTGCACATGCAGCAAATTCAGCTGCCGTTACTTCATTCATATTACTTAATTTTAAAAGCTACAGAAAATCGTTAATTTCAATGGTATTATTTTTTTGGGTTATATTATTTTCTTACAGTAGAATTTACTTGGGAAAACATTATCCATTGGATATTCTTTTTGGGTTAATCTTTGGAATTTCTGCAGGATACTTTTTTTATAGATTAATTTTAAATTTTAAGATTTTTGTGACAAAATAATTTTTTGATAGGCCTCAAAAACATCAACTTTATTTTCTTCAATTTTTTTTACCTGATTCTTGTATTCTTTTCTAACTTTTTCATTGTGATAAAAATTATCAATGATGGATTGATTAATTATTTTTTTGAGCCAGTATTTATTTTGTTTTATTCTGTTTTTATAAAAAAAATTATTATCCTTTGTAAGTTTAAAATAGCTAGTAATTTTATCCCAAATTTCAATTATCCCCTTATTTTCAATCGAACTACAATTCATAACCTCAGGTATCCATCCTGATTCTTTTTTAGAAAATAGTTTTAATGCCATTTGAAATTCATTTTTAGCAATGATGGAATTATTTGTATTATCTCCATCAGTTTTATTAATTATAATTAAATCAGACATTTCGATAATTCCTCTTTTTATTCCTTGTAGCTCATCACCAGATCCAGCAATTTTTAATAAAAGAAAAAAATCAACCATCTCAAAAACACTAATTTCATTTTGACCCACACCAACTGTTTCAATAAATATTATATTAAAGCCTGCAGCTTCACATAAAAAAATTGATTCTCTTGTGTTTTTTGCAGTGCCTCCTTGAAAATTTGATGCAGCTGTTGGTCTAATAAAAACATTGGGATTATTGGATAATTGGCTCATTCTTGTTTTATCACCTAAAATGCTTCCTTTGCTTATTCTACTGGAAGGATCAATAGCTAAAACAGCAATCTTATTTTTATCATTTAGCAAGTAATTCCCAAGACTTTCAATGAATGTACTTTTCCCAGCACCAGGAATTCCAGTAATTCCAATTCTTATAGATTCACCTTTATTTTTCTTAGTGTTTAATTTATTTAAAAGTTTATTAGCAAATTTTCTATGGTCACTATTATTACTCTCAATGAGAGTTATAGCTTTTGCAAGAGTCTTTCGGTTTCCGTCTATAATTTCATTACAAACTTGTTCAATATTTTTTGATAAAAAGGACAATGGGATTCTATTTGTTAGTTATTATCCATTCACCACTAGAAATTAAATTTTCAGCATGTTTGTACTTTAATTCTTTTATATCCCCAGTTTTTACATTTTTGATACTAACCCGATCATTTCTTCCAACCTTAGGCTGGGTTCTAACTATTGTTTCAACCTGTTGATTTGAAGATCTATTTGTAATTACCCTGTTTTGCTCTCTTAATTGATCAGAGTTTGGTATTTCTTCTTTAGACGTATTTAATTTAACTGGTTTTCTTTCAATTGCATCTTTAACATTCTGATTATTTGAAGAAATCTCAGCCTTAAATAAAAAGGATAAAATCTCTTTGTTAACTTCGTCAAGTAATATTTTAAATAATTCAAATGCTTCAAATTTATAGATTAGCAGTGGATCTTTCTGTTCGTGAACTGCTAATTGTACAGATTGTTTTAGCTCATCCATTTTTCTTAGATGGTTTTTCCATGAATTGTCTAAAATTGCCAGTGTAATGTTTTTTTCAAAATCAGTTATAAGTTGATTACCACCCGATTCAAATGCTTTTTCTAAATTCGTAATGACTTGAAGAGTTTTAACTCCATCAGAGAAGGGGACTACAATTCTTTTAAATTTTTCTCTTTGGTTTTCGTAAACATGTTTAATAACTGGAAAAGCTAATTTAGCATTGCTTTCAATTTTATTCATGTAATGTTTTAATACAACTTTATAAATTTTTTCTGTTATTTCATTAATATTCATAGATTCAAATGAATCTGAATCAATTTCTGTTGTAATTGAAAAATATTTAATAAGCTCAAATTCAAAATTTTTAAAATCATTTAAATTTTTATTATCCGAAGTAATATTTTCACAGGTATTATAGATCATATTTGAAATATCAATTCTAAGTCTTTCTCCGGATAGAGAATTATTTCTTCTTCTGTATACTACTTCTCTTTGTGCATTCATGACATCATCATATTCCAATAGCCTTTTTCTGATACCAAAATTATTTTCTTCAACTTTCTTCTGAGCCCTTTCAATTGAATTAGTAATCATTGAATGTTGGATGACTTCCCCTTCTTTTAATCCCATTCTATCCATCATTTTTGCTATTCTCTCAGCTCCGAATAAACGCATCAAATTATCTTCAAGAGAAACATAGAACTGAGAACTTCCTGGATCACCTTGTCTACCAGATCTTCCTCTTAGCTGTCTATCAACTCTTCTTGAATCATGTCTTTCTGTACCAATAATTGCTAATCCACCTGCATCTTTGACTTGATCAATTAGTTTAATATCAGTACCACGACCAGCCATGTTGGTGGCAATAGTAACTTGTCCAGGTTTTCCAGCTTCAGCAACTACATCTGATTCTTTTTTGTGAAGCTTTGCATTTAAAATATTATGTGGAATCTTACGAATTTTCAACATTCTTCCAAGTAGTTCACTAATCTCAACAGATGTGGTACCGATTAATACTGGTCTACCAGATTTGGATAGATCTGTAACATTATCAATAACGGCATTATATTTTTCTCTTTTCGTTTTAAAAACTATATCCTCTTTATCATCTCTTTGAATGGGTTTATTTGTAGGTATTTCAATGACATCAAGTTTGTATATTTCCCAAAATTCTCCTGCCTCTGTTATTGCTGTTCCAGTCATTCCTGAGAGCTTGTTATACATTCTGAAATAGTTTTGTAAGGTGATTGTTGCAAACGTTTGTGTGGCAGCTTCAATTTTGACATTTTCCTTTGCTTCTATTGCTTGATGTAAGCCATCGCTATACCTTCTTCCATCCATTATTCTTCCTGTTTGCTCATCAACAATCAATACTTTATTATTCATCACTACGTATTGAATATCCTTTTCAAACAATGCGTATGCTTTAAGTAATTGGTTTATTGAATGAATTCTTTCAGATTTAACACTAAAATCTCTATACAAGTCATCTTTTTCTTTTGCTTCGTCTTCTTTTCTAAGTTTTTTATTTTCAATTTTCGAAATTTCAATACCAATTTCTGGCATAATGAAAAAATTTGGATCATCTTTTCCAGATAAAAATTCAATTCCCTTATCAGTTAATTCAATTTGATTATTCTTCTCGTCTATTACATAATAAAGTTCTTTGTCAATTTTAGGCATTTCTCTGTTATTATCCTGCATATAAAAATTTTCAGTTTTTTGCAATAACTGTTTTATGCCCTCTTCACTGAGGTATTTTATTAAAGCTTTATTTTTAGGAATTCCTCTAAAAACTCTTAATAAATTAAATGCACCTTCATCTGTCTCCTGGTTTGAAATTTGACTTTTAGCTTGAGAAAGAGTTCCTAGTAAAAACTTTCTTTGTGTTGATACAATTTTTTCAATTTTTGGCTTTAAATTATTAAATTCATGTTTGTCACCCTTCGGTATCGGTCCTGAAATTATTAAGGGAGTTCTTGCATCATCAATTAAAACTGAATCAACTTCATCAACAATTGCATAATTATGTTTTCTTTGTACCAGGTCATCTGGTGAATTAGCCATGTTGTCTCTTAAATAGTCAAAACCAAATTCATTATTAGTTCCATATGTTATGTCACAATTGTAGGCATTTTTTCTCTCAATAGAATTTGGTTTATGATAATCTATGCAATCTACACTAAGTCCGTGAAATTCAAATATTGGAGCCATCCATGCACTGTCTCTTTTTGCTAAATAATCATTGACAGTAACTAAGTGTACACCTCTTCCCGTCAATGCATTTAGATACACGGGAAGTGTTGCAACAAGTGTTTTTCCCTCACCGGTTTGCATTTCAGCAATTTTTCCTTGATGCATTGCAACACCTCCAATTAACTGTACATCGTAGTGGATCATATCCCAAAGTATATTTTTACCAGCGGCATCCCAATTATTTTTCCATACAGCTTGGTTTTTTTTTATTTCCACATAATCTTTTGTTTGTGCAATCTTTAAATCAAAATCTGTAGATTTGACAGTAATATTTTTATTATTAACAAATCGACTAGCTGTTTCTTTGACAACTGCAAATGCTTTTGGCAGAATTTCTTCTAAGCAACTTTCAGAAATTTGATAAATTTCTTGATTTAGTTTATCGATTCTAGAAAAAAGAGATTCTTTTTGATTAATGTTAATTTGTTGCTCAATTTCTGATTTGATTTTATCAATTTCAATGTGAAGGCTTGACGTTGCATTAAAAATTTTAGTCTTAAAATTTATCGTCTGAGCTCTTAATTCATCATTTGAATAATCAGAAACTTCTTTCTGAAAAGAGTGAATCTTGTCAATTATGGGATTAATTAATTTTAAATCTTTCTTAGACTTATCACCAACAAAAAATTTTAAAATTTTTCCAATCATTAATACAAAATTTGTGGTACTAGGAAATATTCATAAATATACAACATGTTTAACTAACGACGGATAATACTATTTAATAAGAAGTTTAAATAAAATCTTTAATATTCATCTTCATTCCAAAGATAATCTTCATCTGTTGGATAATCAGGCCAAATTTCTTGAATTGATTCATAGAGATCGCCTTCATCTTCAATTGCTTGTAAATTTTCAACGACTTCAAGTGGCGCACCAGTTCTGATTGAATAGTCTATTAGTTCGTCTTTAGTAGCTGGCCAAGGAGCATCGCTGAGATAAGAGGCTAATTCTAAAGTCCAATACATGATGTAATTTTTTTTGCAAAAATAATTTTTTAGTGGAATTGTGCAAGTGATTCATGAAAAAATAATTGACAATCTACCAATATAACTCTTTGACATTTAATTTTTTACAAAAATACCTTGATAAGATAAAAAGTAAATCGGATAATCTATTCATATAAGCAGGAATATTAGGGTCTAGCTTTTCTATTTCATTCACATAAGAAATTTTTCTTTCTGCCCTTCTACAAACACATCTTGTAATATGCAGATATGAGATTAATTTGTGACCACCTGGAATTGTAAATTTAGTTATTGTAGAAAGGTTTTTATCAATTTTATCAATTTCGTTTTCAATATAATCAATATCAATTTTTTTGATTTGCAGTTTTTTATTGTCAATCTTAGTTACACTTTTATAATCACCAAGAGCTAATAGTGATCCAATTGAAAAAAGTTTTTTCTGAATAGTAACAATAATATCATTTACTTGGTCATCATCAGAAAAATCTCTTACTAATCCTAAAAATGAATTAAGCTCATCTATATTTCCATATGCATCAACCTTTATGTTATGTTTTTTTACAATTTCCCCACCAATTAGTGAAGTATTTCCTGAGTCTCCTTTTTTAGTGTAAATTTTCATTTATTTAAATTATCTACTGTTAAATATATCAAATTTGATTGAGAAGATATTTGAATATAAAGCAGTTGATTGATCTCCAATATCAGTAAGAGCATAACTAATTTCAAAATTTGCTAGATTAAAACCAATTCCAAAATTAGGCTGAAAAGATAAATTTTTTCTTCCTGAATAATCTAACTCTTTTTGAAAGTTTCCAGCACCAATTCTTAAAAAAACTAAATCTATATATCCTATTTCTAATCCAAGAGCAGGGTTTATGCTTAATATGCTTGTGCTTAAAATATCGTTAGTTTCATCAAACATTAAAAACAGATCAAATGCAGTTAATAAACTATAATCAGTTCCAAAATAGAAATCTTTTGAAAGTCCCAGTTGTATTTTTGGTATTGTAATTTCTCTTTTTTGTGGTAATGCTTGATTTTGTCCAATTATTGCATTTTGAATATCATTTATTCTGTTTTCATCAAATGACCAAGCGTTTAAAGTAGTTGTAATATCTCTACCCATAATTCCAAAAGACCAACCATTTTTTGTTTGATATTGAATTCCAAAATCAAATCCAAATCCCCAGGAGTTAGCAAATTCCCCTATAATTCTTCTGAGGACTTTTACATTAATTCCGTAATTCATTCCAATTAAAAAATTTTTCCTAGCGTATGAAAAGATAAAAGCATAATCTGCTGCCGAAAATAATTCAATTCTGTCATAATCAATATTACCCTGATTATCGATAAGCTGTGTTGTATCTAAAATATTGTCAACACCAAACCTTATCATTGAAAAACCAATAGCAGATTCCCTGTCAATTTTTTTAGCATATCCCAAATAGTTGTAATTAGCAATATTTGCAAAATAATTAGAATGCATAATTGATATTTGAGAATTTTCAATCCCAATCAGGCCTGCGGGATTCCAATAGGAAGCATTTACATCATTAATATTAGAAACCACGGCTTTGCTCATAGAAATTGATTTAGCATCAACCCCAATGTTTAAAAACTCGTTTGAATATTTTGAGCTGTTTTGTGAAAATCCGCTCAACGTGAAAGTAAAGATGATGAAAATTTTAAATTTCATATTTTAATAACACATTATAATTTTTAATATTGTTTTAAAAATAAAACATTATATACAATTAATCATTAGTTTTACTTTTTATACTAAATTCTGTGAAAATACTTTCTTTAGCCAATTTAATTACCCTTTTAAATCTGTTTTTTGGATGTATTGCTGTTTTGCTTCTTGTTGAAAATAATGTAGAAATTCATTATGTTTTTATATTATCTCTCATTTGCCTGATTTTAGATTTTTTTGATGGTTTAATTGCTCGTTATTTTAATCAACAATCAAATATTGGAATTCAGCTTGATTCATTAGCAGATTTGGTTAGTTTTGGTCTTGTTCCTGGAATAATAATTTATAATTTGTTTATTCAGGCACCATCTTCATATGTGGGGTCAATTTTGTCATCAGTTGTTCCCTTTTTTTCTTTTTTAGTCACTATTGCCTCTGCTATTCGTCTGGCAAAATTTAATATTTCTAAATCAAACTCCAGTTTTTTTAATGGACTTCCAACTCCAGCAAATACTATTTTGATTTATTCTATAGCAATTATTATTTCTGATAAAAATAAATTTGCAGATCTTTTTCTAAACTATTCATCGCTGACATTACTTATTTTAATATCATCATTTTTACTTGTTTGTAATTTAAAACTGATGAATTTTAAATTCAAAAAATTCAAATTTAAAGGAAATAGAAGAAGAATATTTATTTTATTAACTTCAGGTATACTTGTGTATATGCTAAGCTTTTATTCGATACCAATAATAATGATAATGTATATTGTAGTATCAATTTTTACTTTTTACGTAAAAACTGCTAAATAGTTTTTCTTCTAAGTTCAAAGTTTTTACCTAAATATACTTTCCTAACCATTTCATCATTGGCGAGATCCTCCGGACTACCATGGCGCAAAATTTCACCTTCAAACATTAAATATGTTCTGTCAGTGATAGCAAGTGTTTCTTGTACGTTGTGATCAGTAATTAATATTCCAATATTTTTTTTGGTCAAGTCTCTTACAATTTTTTGGATGTCTTCAACGGCTAGGGGATCAACTCCTGCAAATGGCTCGTCAAGCAAAATAAAATTTGGATTTGTTGCTAATGCCCTAGCAATTTCAGTTCTTCTTCGCTCTCCTCCAGATAACAAGTCACTTCTTCTTTTACGTATCTCTAGCAATCCAAACTCATCTAGTAGGGATTCAGTTTTTTGAATTTGTTCTTTTTTTGAAAGATTTGTTAATTCTAATACACTTAAGATATTATCTTCAACACTCATTTTTCTGAAAACAGATGATTCTTGTGCTAAATATCCAATTCCATTCTGAGCTCTTTTGTACATTGGGTAATTTGTTATTTCCTTTTTATTCAAGTGAATTTTCCCTGAATTTGCTTTGATCAATCCCACAATCATATAAAATGAAGTTGTTTTTCCAGCCCCATTAGGTCCTAATAGACCAACGATTTCACCTTGGTTCAGCTCAACACTTACTTGTTTTACAACATTTTTCCCAGAGTATGACTTTACAAGATTAGAGGCTTTTAATTTCATTCTTTTGTTTTTTAAGCACAAGTTTTGATATCAATATACTAAATTGATATAAAATTATTATCGGAATAGAAACTATGATCTGGCTAGCCACATCAGGTGGAGTTATTACAGCAGCAAGAATTAATACTAAAACCAAAGCATATTTTCGGAATTGAATAAGAGTTTTCGGTGTCACCAACCCAATTTTCGTAAGAAAATAAACAATTACAGGTAGTTCAAAAATAATTCCTGATGCTAAAGATGAGGATCTGACAAGTGAAATAAATGAGCCTAGATCAATTTCATTCATAACTTCTTTAGAAACTTGATATGTCCCTAAAAAATTAACTGAAAGTGGAGTTAAAATATAATAACCAAATAAAACTCCCATAAAAAAAAGGAAAGAACAAACAAATATAAATACTCCAGAACTTGACTTTTCTTCTTTTAAAAGTCCTGGACTGATGAATTTCCAAAATTCATAAAGTATGTAAGGAAAAGAAATTATAAATCCACCAATTATTGATGTCATTATATGTGCTGAAAATTGGCCAGTCATCGTTCTATTTTGTATGATAAACGGGAAGGTATCAGCACAAAAGTTTGTTTCAATTCCGATAAATGTGGCTGCTTGACATAAAAATTTATATGTAGGAAAACTCATTTTTTTTGGGCCAAATATGATTGTGTCAAAAATAAAATCTTTCATTAAAAAACAAATAAATCCACAAAATAGTATCGACCCTATGGACCTAATTATATGCCATCTTAATTCTTCAAGATGTTCCAAAAAAGACATATTATCCGAAGTTTTATTCACTGTAAAAATACTTTTGTAATTAAACTTTATTTAATGCAAAAAAACAAAAAATTTTATTAAAGATATTCTTAAAAGCAAAAAGATTGTCATAACTTAAAGTAACTAAATATTTAGTTTTTTAATGAAAATTAATTACGAGAGCTTAATTGAAGATACTTTGGTTAAGGTATTTGGGTTTAAAAGTTTTAAGGGAGAGCAAAAACAAATTATTCTGAGTGTTATCCAAGGTAATGATTCATTAGTAATTATGCCTACTGGTGCTGGAAAATCACTGTGTTATCAAATCCCTGCACTAATAAAAGAAGGAACTACCATAGTTATATCTCCCTTGATAGCGCTAATGAAAAATCAAGTTGATAATCTAAGGGGGGTTCTAGAAAATGAGTCTATTGCCCATGTTTTAAACTCATCATTGTCCAGTTCAGAAATCAGTCAGGTATTTTCTGATGTTAAAAATCAAAAAACTAAGTTACTATACATGGCTCCAGAATCTTTTGCGAAGCAGTCAAATATAGATTTTTTAAAATCTATTAAAATTTCTTTTTTAGCCATTGATGAGGCTCATTGTATTAGTGAGTGGGGGCACGATTTTAGACCTGAATATAGAAATTTGCGAAAAACATTAAGTGTTATCAGTCCAAAATCAACTGTAATTGCATTAACGGCTACTGCAACAGAAAAAGTTCAATTGGACATTATAAAAAATCTTAAAATCCCTGATGCAAAAAAATTCAAATCTTCTTTTAATAGACCAAATTTATATTATGAAGTTCGAGAAAAAGACGAAAATATAAATTATGAACTTTTAAAGTTTATAAAAATAAATGAAGATAAATCAGGTATTATTTATTGTTTAAGTAGAAAAAAAGTAGACGAAATTTCACAATTTTTAAAATTAAATAATATTAATTCTATGCCTTATCATGCAGGTTTGGAAAAAAAAATCAGAAACAAAAATCAAGATTTATTTTTGATGCAAGATATCGATGTTATTGTTGCTACAATTGCCTTTGGGATGGGTATAGATAAGCCTGATATTAGATATGTAATACATTATGATATACCAAAAAGTTTAGAAGGATATTATCAAGAGACTGGAAGAGCTGGAAGAGATGGTGGAGAAGGACATTGTTTAGCATTTTACTCTGATAAAGATGTTGAAAAATTAAAGAAATTTATGTCATCAAAGCCTAAAAGTGAAAAAGATTTATCAATGTATCTTTTAGAGGATGTTGTTGCATATTGTAAATCAACAGTGAGTAGAAGAAAATATATACTTAAATACTTTGGTGAAAACTTTGAAATAGCCGATGATGATCACAAAATGGATGATAATAATCGAATTCAAGCTTCAGAAAAAACAAATGTTCAAGATGAGTTGGTAATACTATTAAAGCTATTAAATTCTGTAAATTCAATATACAAACAAAAAGATTTAGTGAATATTCTAATGGGGGAAATGACTTCAATGTTAAACTCTCACAATATTGAATCAAATTTTTATTTTTCAAAAGGTAAAGATAAAGATGAAGGTTTTTGGAATAATTTAATTTGGCACTCATTTGCAGAAGGAATTATTAATAAAAAAATTGAAGATTATGGAACTTTAAATATTTCTAATATTGGTTTAGAATTTTTAAAATCTCCATTCAATTTTTTTATACTTGAAAATAAAAATAAAACTATATCTAATGCTTGGCAGCAAAATAATGATATTGTTATTGATAAAGAATTATTAGGTTTATTAAAAAAACTTAGAAAAACAATTTCTGAAAATAAATCAATTCCACCATATGTGGTTTTTCAAGATATATCATTGAATGAGATGAGCTTGAAATACCCAACAACTGTACAAGAACTTTCAGCAATTCACGGAGTAGGCGAAGGGAAAGCAAGAAAGTTTGGTGCCAAATTTATTACACTAATTACTGATTATATAAATAAAAATAATATTATAAAACCTGATGATATCATTGTAAAAACTTCTGGAAAAAAATCTTCTTTAAAGCTATTTATAATTCAAAGTCTAGACAGAAAACTTAGCCTAGATGATATCTCTAACGCAAAATCAGTTAGTATTGATGAATTAATTGATGAAATGGAGTCAATTGTATTGTCTGGCACCAAAATTAATTTAGATTTTTGTATCGAAGAATATTTGGATGATGATCAACAAGATGATTTAAAAGAGTATTTTTTGAATTCTGAAATTGATAATATCAATCAATCCATTGTAGATCTAGGTGAAGAATACGATGAATTTGAGATCAGGCTTTACAGAGTAAAATTTTTAAGTGATTTAGCAAATTAAAAAATAATAATATTTTGATATATTCGCAAAAAATAAAAAAATGGATGGTCTTTTTGCAACTATTAGCACTAATAAAGGAGATATTAAAATAAAATTATTCTACAAAGAAGTTCCAGCAACAGTAGGTAATTTTGTTGGTTTATCTCTTGGAAAAATCAAAAATAATGTCAAAAACATTGGAATACCATACTATGATGGACTGAAATTTCATAGGGTAATTAATGACTTTATGATACAAGCTGGGTGTCCCCTTGGGACTGGCTCAGGAGACCCGGGTTATAAATTTGATGATGAATTCCACCCTGACTTAAAACATGATAGTCCTGGAATTTTGTCGATGGCAAATGCAGGTCCTTCAACAAATGGCAGTCAATTTTTTATGACGCATATCGATACCCCATGGCTTGATAATAAACATACTGTTTTTGGTAAAGTAATTTCAGGGATGGAAGTTGTAAATTCCATTGTCCAAAATGATGAGATCAAATCCATTAGTATAAATGCAGTAGGTAATCATGCCAATAGTTATGACCCTGTGACTGCTTTTGAAAAGTTTAATTCAGAAAAACAAAATCGAGAAAAAAAAGAGAAAGAAGAATTAGAAAAAAAATTAAAAAAGATTTCTATTGGATTTAAAAAAACCCCATCGGGCTTACTTTACAAAATAATTGAGAAAAAAAACGCAGTCAAGGCTGAATCTGGAAAAAAAGTAAAAGTGCATTATGAAGGAATGCTTTTGGATGGTGTTATTTTTGACTCATCCTTTAAGAGAAATCAACCAATTGATTTTACCCTTGGAGTTGGTCAAGTGATCAAAGGTTGGGATGAAGGAATATCATTGTTATCTGTTGGAGAAAAAGCTACTTTTATAATTCCTAGTGGTTTAGCTTACGGTAAATCTGGGGCTGGTGGAGTTATTCCGCCTGATGCTACATTAATTTTTGATGTCGAATTAATTTCCGTAGAATAAATTTATTTCCATTTGATATTACAGCCTATGCTAGGTTTTTGAATTTGCGAATTTTCCTCTCCATTTATCAAACATTCGATTGCATATGAAATATCTTTTCCGTCACAACTTAGGCCATTTCCTGGGCGAGAGTCATCTAATTGACCTCTATATACTAAAAGTAAATTTGAATCATAGAGGTAAAAATCAGGGGTACATGCAGCATCATATGATTTAGCAACATCCTGAGATTCATCATATAAATAAGGGAAAATATAATTATTTTCTACTGCATTTACTTTCATCAATTTGGGACTATCCTCAGGATAATTTTTAACATCATTACTTGAAATAGCAATAAAATTAATTCCATCTTGATTGTATTTTTTAGCCAAATTTACAATGGTTCCATTTACATGTTTTACGTATGGACAATGATTACAAATAAACATAATTAAAGTACCGTTTAAACCCTTTATTTTCTCAAGAGAAACAATTTTTTGTGAAATAATATCAGGAAGTTTGAAATTTGGGGCGGTTGTTCCCAATGAAACCATATTTGAGGGTGTTTTAGCCATTTTTATAAGTTAATATATAATTGTAATTTTACAAAAAAAAACAGACAATGACAGCACACAGAGCAAGTTTAATCAATGCAGCAACCCTAATTGTAATGGGTATTTGGGGTTTGATTAATATAAATCCAGAAATTTTTAGCGGTCTCATAGTGAATAAAAGCCCATTTATTCCAATTAGTCTTGGTGTTCTTATCGCTTTATGTAATAATGGAGTTAAAACGAGTAACAAGTTGATTGCTCACATTGCGGTACTATTGACTATTATTTCCTTTGCGAATCTTATGCCCTTATTTAAAGCCATTTCTAATGGCAGGACGGATGCTGCTATTAGAGTTTTGTTAATGGTTTTAAGTTCGCTATTTGCGATGATTTATTTTGTGAGAAACTTTATGGAAAATAGAAAAAGATCTAATTCATAAGCTCTGAAAAGAATATTGCATTCATCAGGATTTTATTAGTTCCATACCAAAATGCTCTGAAGTTCGTATTGTCTGTTAAATATATTGTTCTCCCTTTTCCGTTTCTTTTAATCTTTACTACCGAGCTTCCCTTAATTAAGTCTAAATTTTCTTTAGATACGTAACCACTTAGTAAGGGGTTTTGAGAATAAACAATTGGATTATTATAACTCTGACTATCTGGTTCAATAAAAATTGTAGAGTTTCTGAAAATTGGCATTTTACTTCTTGTTTTTCCGTAGTTAATAGGGTGTGATAGATCTAAAATTGTTTCAAAAATAGCACCTCCAATTACTTGAGATCCATAAAAATTTGACTTATTTTCAAAAGCGACTTTTTTTGCTACTAAATCTTTAGGTTTACTTTTTGTATTTAATATTTCATATTTGTTCAAGGACTTTATGTTTCCTTTATATGAAATTAAAGTACCACCTTTTTCAATCCATTTTTTTAGTTTCTTATAAACACTTTCATTTTCTACTTTGTAGTCTGGAAAAATTATAGTTGTAAATTGATCTAAATTGATAGAGTTTAAATCATCAATTTCTAATCTTGTAACCGAAATTGAACTTCTGTAATCTAATAAATGCCAAACTTCACCAGCATCGTAGGCATTTACACCATTTCCTACAATAATGCCAATCTCTTTTTTATTTATTCTCTTAAAATAATTACTACCAAGATCTGGCCCATAAGAATCACCAGTAGTTATAGAGTGGATTTCAATATTTAGTTTATTATTAATATACTCTAAAACACTTTTTATTTTTTTTGATCTGTTTATTTCAAATGGAATTAATAGTGTTCCATAACTAAAGGAAATGTTATTAATTTCAAACTCTTTTGTAGCAACTTTAGTTATGATTTTATTGTTCAGTAAATGATTTAACGCTGCAGGAGATTTATAGTTACTCCAATCAATTAAATAAGCATATACATTATCTACAATTTTCTCATATTCTTTGTATTTGATATTTTGTAGCTTTTTACCAAGTTTAAAGTTTGTTACATCCATATCAAAATTTAAATCAAAAGCATAAGGGAATGTCCAAGCAGAGACATCATAAAATAAACTATCATTAAATTTTGTCCGTTTGTCAAATATAGCTTCAATTAATTTGAATTTTTTTTGATTCTTAGGAATTAAGTATGAATTACTAGGGTTATAAGTAATTTTTTTGTGAGTTATTTCTTCTTTAAGTTTATACACTTCAATTTCATGTCTCAAAAATACCTCAGCCATTTTATCTACTCTGTAGGGGTCCGAATTATCACCAAAGATGATAGCTTCATTTTTATACTTGTTTGATTCTTTTTTTGAATTTTTAAAAAAATCTAGTTGATATTTATGTAATTCCTCTTTTAACTCAACTAATGCTTCTAAGCTTGAGAAACCAGCAATTAACTGATTTTTAATTGTTTTAGAAAAAGGTAATAAGCCATTAACAGAATTTTGTATGTGTCCCCTAGAACTTGCCTGTTCGAATAAAATACCAATTGACCCATTAATATCGGGAAAAGTAGAGCCTTTACCATAGAAAAAATCATCAAATCTCTCTCCACTAAAGTAAAGGACGTTATTATTATCAAAATTTTTTGCATGATATTTTGCAATTTTTTTTGTGAGATCTTGATTTGCTTTTGATGTTAACGGGTGAGTTCTACTTTGAACACCAGGTTGGAAGAAAAAAGTAGAATTAGTTTCCATTTCATGATGATCTGTCAAAATATGAGGAATCCATTTATTAAAAGTTTTAATTCTTGCTTGAGATTCAGGATGTTGTGCAGCTAACCAGTCTCTGTTTAAATCAAACCAATAGTGATTAGTCCTTCCTCTAGGCCAGGCTTCATTAAACTCTCTGTCATAACTATTTCCATTTGGAGTTTTACTCTTATTGCTGTTAACCCAACTTGCAAATCTTTGTAAGCCATCAGGGTTCATGCAAGGATCAATCAAAATAATAGAATTATTTAGCAATTCGATTATAAATTTGTCATTTGAAGCAGCTAAATAATAAGCAAGTAATATACTTGAATTTGCTCCACTGGGTTCATTTCCATGAATTGAAAAACCTTGATAAATTACGCTAGGACTTTCAGAAATATCTAAACTATTATTATAAATTTTTTTTCTGTTGGAAATAATAGTTTCAATATTTGAGTGATTTTTTTCAGATGAAATTGTTAATAGTATTAGTTCTCTATTTTCATAAGTGTTTCCTCTATTCTCTATTGAAACTCTCTTTGATGCATTAGAAAGTGCGTACATGTAGCTTACTAATTTATCATGAGAAACATGCCATTCCCCAACATTGAAACCTAGAACAGATTGGGGTGTTGGAATTTTAGGATCAAGATTTGATAATTGATCACTTGAAAAATAATATTCTAAACTTAGGGAATCATGTTGAGCAAATAGGCTAGTACTAAGCAGAAAAAAAATATGTATGAAAAGTTTAGAGAAACTAATCTTCTTTAATTTCATCCTCAACATTTTCATCATCTTTTTTGAAATCCTTTTGATGTTTTTCACTTATAACTTCTTCACCTTTTTCTGAAATGATATAATCAGTCATCTCATCAAGAATATTCTTAAATTCATTAAAATCTTCTTTGTAGAGGTATATTTTATGCTTTTTAAAATAAAATGTGCCATCCTCCTCAGTGAATTTTTTACTCTCGGTGACAGTAAGATAATAGTCTCCTGCCTTTGTTGATCTTACATCAAAAAAATAAGTTCTTCTTCCAGCTCTAAGTGCTTTTGAATAAATCTCATCTCTCTCCATCATATAATTATTAAATTTTATTGTTGTAAATGTAAAAAAAATAAATTAAGTGATTTTTTAATCTTTATTGTTTGACTGATCAAGAAAGAGATTTTTGTAATAACCATCAGTATTAATAAGATCATTATGTTTACCAATCTGGATTATTTCTCCATTATTCATAACAATTATATTATCACAGTCTTGAATGCTGCTTAATCTATGGCTGACAATAATTTTACTTGAATTTTTATAATTTTTTTTAATTTTCTTTAAAATCTCATTTTCTGTTTTATTGTCTAATGCTGATAAACAATCATCGAGGATTAATATTTTTGGATTTTTTACAAGAGCTCTTGCAATACATAATCTTTGTTTTTGACCTCCACTTAAATTAACTCCTCTTTCTCCTAATAGTGTGTTATATTGGTTATTGAAATTTATTATTTCATCATGAATACTACATATTTTCGAAACCCTAATAATGCTTTTTATATCTGTTTTTTTTGATCCAAAACGAATATTATTAGAAATTGAATCTGAAAATAAGAAAGAGTCTTGATTTACGATTCCTATTTGTGCTCTCAATTTTTGGATATCAAATTTTTTAATACTTATATCATCAATTAAAATTTTGCCATTATCAAAATCTAATGTTCTTAACATGATATTAATCAATGAAGTTTTACCAGATCCAGTAGATCCAATAATTCCCAAAGACTTACCAGCCTTTAGACAAAAATTAATTTTTTTTAGTGCTTTTATTCCAGAGTCAGCATATTTAAATGACAAATTTTCAACTTTGATTTTTCCAGAAATATTTTTTGAAATTTTACCATGCTGTATTATATCATTTTTTTGCTTTAAAAATTCGTTAATTCTTTTTTGTGAAGCTTCTGCTTGCTGTACAACAGAGCTAATCCACCCTAATGATGCAACGGGCCATGTCAACATGTTTACATATATAATAAATTCAGCAATTATCCCAAGCTGTTCGATGCTTCCATCTAAGTATTTGCTTCCACCAATATAGATTACAAATAAATTACTAATTCCAATCAAAAAAATCATCAGGGGAAAAAACATGGCTTGAATTCTGACAAGCTCAATTTGATTAACCTTATTTAATTTTGATATTTTATTAAACTTTTTTTTAGTTGTTTCCTGAATTGCATATGATTTGATTATTTTAATTGCAGAAAATATTTCTTGTGAAAAAGATGATAATTTGGAGATAGATTCTTGAACGACTTTACTCTTCAAATTAATTTTTCTGCTAATTTTAAATATTGCAAATGAAAGAATTGGCAACGGACATACCGTGTAAAAAGTTAACTCAGGTGATTGTCTAAACATATAAAAGAGAGTTATTGCTATTAAAGTAAATGTGTTAATTGAATACATTATGGCAGGTCCAACATACATTCTTACTTTAGAAACGTCTTCACTGATCCTATTCATTAAATCACCGGTTCTATTTTTTTTGTAAAAATTCATTGAAAGATTTTGATACTGAACAAAAATTTCATTTTTCAAATCAAATTCTACAAACCTCGAAACATTAATTAATGTTTGTCTCGTTAAAAAAGTAAAAATACCAGCAGAAATGGAAGCTAGGAGTATTAAAAAAATATTTTTTACTAACTCAATTTGTACGTCACTCACAGAATCAATCTCCCCATTTAAATATAGTTCCACAACATTTACAGAATTTCTTATAAGGCCAGGCGTAAATAGCAGTAATATTCTTGCTACAATTACAATAAAAAACCCTAACAAAAGTCTTTTTTTGTACTTGAGTAGATATTTATTTAAATATTTTAATTCTTTCAATTAAGTAGTTTTTATAAATACTATATTACATTTGCGCAAATGTTCTTGTAAATGATAAACAGAAGACACATTAGGCTTAAAGTGATGCAGTATTTGTATAGTTTTCAATTTACTGAAAATGAAGACACAAAAGTACATAAGAAATACTTTAATGATTGCTTTAGTTCAGTAAATTCATTATTTATAATGCTAGTTTCTCTAATAATTGAATTACAAAATAAATCCCAAAAACAACTAAATATTTCAAAAAGGAGTATTTCGGGAATTCAAAACAAAAAATATTTAAGTAAAAACTTTTCTCAAAATTTATTGATTAAGAATTGGTTAAATGATCCAATAATCTTTGAGCAGATAGCAAATAAAAATATCGTTAATTGGGATATTAATTTTAAATTAATTGACAACCTATACAAAGAAATTATTAATAGTGGTGTTTATGATAAATATATTTTAATAGAAAAAAGCTCATTTGAAATTGATAAAAAGTTTGTGAGTAGTATTTTTTCTGAAATTATAATTAAAAATGATATTTTTTATGATTTCGTACAGGATTCCAATATTTTTTGGTCAGATGATTTTCCATTTGTTAATACATTAATTTTAAGATTCATAAAAAGTTCAAAAAATGATGGTTTTGAAAAGTTATTAACTTTGGGGTTATTTTCATCAAAAAGTGATGAGAATTTTGCTAAATTTTTATTTGAATCTGCTTTATTTAATCACAAATCAAATTTATCCTTAATTAATAAATATTTGAAAAATTGGGATGTAGAAAGAGTTGCAAAAATTGACTTGGTTTTGATTAGCCTTGCAATTTCTGAAATTGTAAATATCGATTCAATTCCAATGAAAGTTAGTCTAAACGAGTATATCGAAATTGCAAAAGATTATTCCTCAGACAAGAGTAGTTTTTTTATAAATGGTGTTTTGGATAAGATTTGCAAAGATTTAAAAAAAAATAAAAAACTAACTAAAGAATAATTAGGTTTGAGACAATGAATTTTTTAGTTAATTTTGAAAAAAATTTTTAACATGAAAAATATATTATTTATTACACTTGCTTTTTCTTTATTTTTTAGCTGTGGTGATGATCCGTTCTCAAAAGTTAAGTCTGAAAATGTAGTCGAAGCTTCATCTAGAGATAATTCTCCCTCAAAGTATCCTATTATGACTTTTGATAAAAAAGTACACGATTTTGGAACTATTGATGATGGTACACCTGTAGAAACTATATTTTCTTACACCAACACAGGTGACGCTCCATTGGTGGTTAGTGAAATCAAATCTACATGTGGATGCACCGTGCCACAAGACTGGAGTAGAGCACCTCTACTTGCAGGAGAATCATCAAAATTCACTGTAAAATTTAATGGTAAAGGTGCTAATAAAACATCCAAAACAGTTACGATTAAGTCTAATACTCAATCAGGAAATGAATCAGTTAGAATTACTGCATTTATTAATAAGCCTGGCGTGCCTATGGCACCCGGCCCGGTAAATAGATAATTATGGAAGGAACCCTACAAGCCACACCTTTTATATTAATGATTCTTGTCATATATTTTTTTATGATTGCACCTCAAATGCGAAAGGCTAAGCGTGAAAGAAAGTTCATTTCAGATTTAAAAAGAGGGGATAGAGTAGTTATGAAAAGCGGAATGCATGGAAGAGTCAATGATGTTAATGTAAAGGAAGGGACTTGTATGATTGAAACTACTGCTGGAAAGTTAAAGTTTAATAGTACTATGATTTCTATGGATGCATCAAATAAAATAAATAAATAGATTTGGTATATTCATGTATAAAAGGATAGTATCACCATTTTTATTTCTGTTTGACCCAGAAAGTGTTCATAATTTTACATTTACCGTTTTAAAAATATCTTATAAATTCCCCTTAACAAAGTTTATAGTTTCTTTTCTTTTATCTTTTGAAAACCAGAAACTTGAAAAACAATTATTCGGATTAAATTTTAAAAACCCAGTTGGCGTAGCTGCGGGATTAGATAAGAATGCGGCACATATTAAAGAATTTAGCAGTTTTGGTTTTGGTTTTGTTGAAGTAGGAACCATAACACCAGAACCTCAAATTGGTAACTCAAAAAAAAGATTATTTAGACTAGAAAAGGATAATGCAATAATTAATCGAATGGGGTTTAATAATGAAGGTCTAGAAAAAATTTTACCAAGACTAAAAGATAATTACGATGTAATAATTGGAGGAAATATTGGTAAAAATAAATCAACGCCTAATTCAAAAGCGAAATCAGATTATCTAAAATGTTTTAAAAAACTTTATGATTTCATCGATTATTTTGTAATAAATGTTAGTTCCCCAAATACACCAGGACTTCGTAAATTACAAACTCCAAATTTTTTAAAGGATTTATTCAAAGATTTAAATATTGAGAGATCAAAAAGAAATAAATACAAGCCTATTCTTATAAAAATTTCACCTGATCTTGAAAAAAATAAAATCGATGAATTATTACAGATAATTGAAGGTTGCAAAATTGATGGTATAGTTGCTACAAACACAACTGTAAACTTCCCAAAACTAGATTCTAAAAGTAAAAACGAATCAGGTGGTCTAAGTGGTGCTCCATTACAAAAGAAAAGTAATCAAATAATCTCTTACATTTCAAAAAAAACAGAGGGTAAGTTACCAATAATTGGTGTCGGCGGAATATTGAGTGCTAAAGATGCTATTGAAAAAATAAAATGTGGTGCTCATTTAGTTCAACTATATACTGGAATTATTTATGAAGGCCCAGTAATTGCAAAAAAAATTAAGAAGAAACTACTAAAAGAAATTTGAGTTTTTGGATTTAATAGTTACAGATTTCAAATTAGTGTCTTTTTTTATTTCATGTATTGCCTTGGCCTTTTCTCCAGGTCCTGATAATTTATTTTTATTTTCATTAAGTCTAAACGAAAAGAAAAAACATTGCTTTTTATTTTTATTTGGTTTGATTTCTGGATGCTTAGTTCATACATTCGCGTTGATTATTGGCTTAAACTTAATAATTGATAAAGTACCCTTAGTTTTAGATTTTATTAAAATTATTGGATTTGTCTACTTGATTTTTCTTTCAATCAAACTACTATTCAAAAATATTGACAACAAGGAAGGTTTAAAAAAAAATCAAAAAATAAATTTTTATAAAACTGGTTTTTTAATGAATGTTTTAAACCCCAAGGTATTTTTATTCTTTAGTATTTTTTTTCCGAATTTCATCTTTTCAAACGTGATAAGTTTTAATTTACAAATACTAATTCTGGGCTTAATTTTTATTATTTCAACATTTGTTGTTTTTTCAATAATAATTTTTATATCAAAGTATATTTCTATGTATTTAGAATCAAATTACCTCTTTACTTCAATAAAAAGTTACTTAAGTCCAGTTATTCTATTTTTAATCGCACTATTAATATTATTTGTTTGATAATATTTATTTGCGATAATTTATATCTATTAAATGTAAAAGTTTACTATTAAATCTTATATTTGCATGCAATTAATTTCATAGTTGCATGAGTAAAACTTCAAAAAAAATACTTTCTGAATCATTAACATATGATGATGTTTTACTGATTCCTGATTATTCTGAGATAATTCCACATGAGGCAAACATAAAATCAATGTTTTCACGAAATATCCCTTTGAATATTCCAATTATTTCAGCAGCAATGGATACCGTAACCGAAAGTAGAATGGCGATTTCAATCGCTCAGGAGGGTGGAATTGGAGTTATTCATAAGAATATGTCCATTAAAAAGCAAGCTGAAAAAATTAGAAGAGTAAAACGTGCTGAAAGTGGTATGATAATAGATCCTGTCACTCTTCCTCTTACCTCGACAGTCGAAGATGCAAAAAAAAGCATGAAAGAAAATAGAATTGGGGGTATTCCTATCATTGATTCTGACGGGTACTTAAATGGTATTGTAACGAACAGAGATTTAAGATTTGAAAAAAGATACGACAGAAAAATAACAGAAGTCATGACCCAAAAAAAATTAATCACTGTTGGTCAAGGAACATCACTTCAAGAAGCAGAAATCATTCTCCAAGAGAATAAAATTGAGAAATTACCTGTTGTAACAAAAACGAATAAATTAGTTGGTTTAATTACCTTTAGTGATATTACAAAGCTAAAGCTAAAGCCAATTGCCAACAAAGATAAGTATGGCAGGCTAATGGTTGCTGCTGCAATTGGTGTAACTTCAAACTCAACAGAGAGAGCTAAAGCATTAATTAGCTCAGGTGTTGATGCAATTGTAATTGATACAGCTCACGGTCATACAAAAAGAGTTGTTGATCTTTTAAAAGAATTAAAAAAAATATATCCCGAAACAGATATTGTTGTAGGTAATGTAGCAACTGCAGCAGCAGCTAGTTTTTTAATAAAAAACGGAGCAGATGGAATAAAAGTAGGAATTGGTCCTGGTTCAATTTGTACAACAAGAGTTGTTGCTGGAGTAGGAGTGCCACAATTATCAGCTATAATGGATGTTTGCAGCGCAGTAAAAAATAAAATTCCAGTAATAGCTGATGGAGGGGTTAAATATACAGGAGACATAGTTAAAGCTATTGCTGCAGGTGCATCTTGCGTTATGTTAGGTTCAATGCTTGCAGGCACAAAAGAATCACCCGGTGAAACAATAATTTATGAAGGTAGAAAATTTAAATCCTACAGAGGAATGGGCTCAATTGAAGCTATGAAAAAGGGTAGTAAAGATAGGTATTTTCAAGACCTTCAAAATGATATTAAGAAGCTGGTTCCCGAGGGCATTGTGGGAAGAGTTCCATATAAAGGTGATTTGGTAGAAAGTATTAACCAATTTATAGGTGGACTTCAAGCCGGTATGGGATATTGTGGCTGTAAAAATATTTCACAGCTTCAAACAAAATCTAAATTTGTAAGGATTACAAACTCAGGAATAATTGAGAGTCATCCACATGGAGTCAAAATAACAAAAGAAGCTCCAAATTATTCTAGATAAAAATTACTTTAATTATGAAAAGACTTTTAGTTTTTCTTTTATTTACTTCAATTTTTTATTCACAAAATGAAAAAGATTTAGTTTTATTTAAAATAAATGATATTGAAACCACACTAGGTGAATTTAATAGAGTTTACAACAAGAATATTGATTTAGTTGAAGATAGTAAGGAAAATGATTATATGAGTTATTTAGAACTTTTCATTAATTATAAACTAAAGTTAGCAGAAGCTTATGATTTGGGGTATGACAAAAATGAAGATTATCAAAAAGAATTTAAAAAATATAAAAATCAATTATTAAAGGGTTATTTGACTGATAGCGAGTCACAAGAAAGATTAGTAGAAGAGGCCTATGAGAGAACCAGAAATGAAGTTCAAGTTTCACATATTTTAATCAGAAATAATGATCAAACCAATGATTCCTCTGAAATTTACAACAGATTATCAAATTTACGACTACCCTTTTTGGAAAAAAATATTGAAATATTTAATAAGGAACATAATTCTGATAAACAGTTAATTATTGAAGATCTTGGTTACTTTTCAGCATTCAAAATGATATATGAATTTGAAAATATTGCATATAATACTGAGGTTGGTAAAGTTTCAAGGCCTTTCAAAACTAAATTTGGTTTTCATATCTTAAAAGTAACTGATAAAAGAGAATCTTTGGGAGAGATTTCAGTAGCCCATATCATGATTTATAAAAAAAGCTCAAACTCAAAAGAAAAAATTACCAAAATACTCGATTCAATAAATAAAGGTTCATCTTTCGAATCAATGGCTAAATTGTATTCTCAAGATAAAAGGTCTGCTGCAAGAGGTGGTGTGCTAAATAAATTTTCATCTGGTCAAATAAACTCAATTCCTTTTGAAAACGCTGCATTTTCTTTAAAGAATATTGGAGACATTTCTAATCCCATTGAAACCAAGTTTGGCTGGCATATCATAAAGTTATTATCAAGAAATGAAATTAAAAGTTTTGACGAATTAAAACCATCTATTCTAAGTAAGATAAGAAGAGGTGCAAGAAATGAATATATATCTAATTCTTTTAATCAATTTTTAGATGATAAATATAATTTATCAACGGAGAACATTGATTATAAATTTATTATTCCATTATTAAACGACTCAATAACTAAAAATAAGTGGAAGATAAATTACAATGATCTCAAATTTCACGAACCATTATTTGTAATAAATCAGAAAACTATATTTAAAAAAGATTTTCTTCAGTATGTTGAAAAAAATCAAAGTTTCATTTCAAGTAAAGATTTTGAACAAGTAGCAAATAACCTTTTTTCAAGATTTTATAGAGATATATTACTTGAAGAATACAAGAAAGATTTAGAAAGAGAAAATAGTGAATATAATAATATTTTAACAGAGTACAGAGAAGGACTGCTGATGTTTAATATTATGCAAGAAAAAGTTTGGTCAATTGGTGAAAAAGATTCAATTGTACTTAGAGAATACTATATCAAAAATATTGATAAATACGATTCCTTTGAAACCAATAGAGGTAAAATAATTGCCGATTATCAAAAAAAAGTGGAAAATAATTGGATTGAAAATTTAAGAAAAACAAATTCTATTGTTCTTTATTCAAAAGCTATGAGAAGATTAAAAAAAATGTATAAATAAAATTAGTTGTTAAAGATAAAATTTAATATTTATTTAGTTTTAGTTTTATTTTCATGTAGTGATTTCAATGAAGATAATTCACAAAACATTGCAAAGTTTAAGGATCAAATTCTTAAGAAAAGCCAACTAACTGAATTATTTAATAAGACCAACTATAAAGATTCAATAATAATCATTAACAAACTTATTAATGAATGGGCTGTAAACAAGATTCTTATCGAAAAAGCAAAATTAAATCTTACTATACAAGATCTTAATTCTTTAGAAAAACTGGTTAAAAATTATAAATCTGAGTTATATTCAACAGCATATTTAGATGCTTTAATAAATTCTTCAATTAATTTAGAAATTGATACAACTGAAATTGAAAACTTGTATAAAAAAAACATTGACTTGTTTAAATTAAAAGATAATATATTTAAACTTGCATATTTGAAAGTACCAAAAGATTTTTCTGATATTGGTGATGTGAGAAACAAACTAAGAAATTTTAAAAATAATCAGAAATTTCTTGATTCAATTTCCTACAGGTTTATAGATTATTCATATGACACAAAAAGTTGGATAGCTGAAAAGGATTTAAAAAAAATATTTTCATTTTTAAACAAACAAAAATTAAAATCTTTAAAAAATTATTCTTTTTTACAAAGTAAAGATTCTTTAAATTTATATATAATTAAAGTTCTTGACTTCAAAAAAATTGGCAGTTATTCACCAGTTGATTATGTTTTTCCAACTCTTGAATACATGTCAATTAATCAGAGAAAAAAAAAATTAACACAATTGATTAAAGCTGATCTTATAAAAAATGCAATACAAAATAATGAACTTCAGATTTTTTAATTTATTAACAATATTTCTTTTATTTATAGTCTCTTCTTTCTCCCTAGAGGCCCAACAAAGAGAAAAAATTGATGGAGTAGCTGCGGTGGTAGGAGATTTTTTAATTTTATCATCCGATATCCAAAAACAATATACTCAGCTGAAAGTTTCTGGAATTTCAATGGATAATATTAATGAGTGTCAGGTCTTTGGAAAGCTTTTAGAAGATAAGTTGTATCAGCACCACGCCATCCAAGACAGTATTGAAGTTGATCAGCAGGAAATAAATTCCTTTGTTGATCAACAAATAAACGCTATTGCAAATCAAATCGGTTCAATGGAGAAATTATTAGATTATTATAAAAAAGATTCAGAACAAGATTTGAGGTCGGAAATGATTGAATTAAATAGAAGTGCTGAGCTCTCAAAGAGAATGCAACAATCAATCATTGATGAAATAGAAATAACACCCGAAGAAGTCAGACAGTTTTTTAATTTAATTCCAAAGAATGAGAGGCCTGTATTTGGAACCGAGCTTAGAGTGTCTCAAATTGTGGTATATCCAAAAGTATCTCAAAAAGAAAAAGACAAAGTAATAAGTAAATTAGAAGAGTTTAAGGCTGATGTAATTGATAATGGGGCAAGCTTTATCTCTAAAGCCGTTTTATATAGTCAAGATCCAGGATCTAGAGGTAAGGGTGGTAAGTATTCAATTAATAGAAAAACATCTCAAATGATGCGTGAATTCAATGAAGTTGCATTTTCTCTTTCTGAAGGAGAAATTTCAGACCCCTTCGAAACAGAAGCAGGCTATCATATCATTTTTTTAGAAAAAATTAGAGGTCAGGAATACGATGTTAGACATATTTTATTAAGACCTGAAATCAGTAAAAAGGAGATAGATCAAGCCAAAGAAAGAATAAATTCAATAAGAGAAAAGATTTTAACGGATGAAATATCCTTTTCTGACGCAGCAAGAGAGGCTAGTGATGAAGTTGAAACAAAAAATGATGGGGGTTTGCTGATTAATCCAGAGACCCAAGATTATAGTTTTGAATTAACTAAAATGGATCCTGAATTATATTCTCAGATTGCAAATTTAAAAGAAAGAGAGATTAGCTCAGTATTTCAAGATGAAGACAGAATAAATAGAATTAAATTCAAAATTTTAACTGTTTCTAATCGATATGATGAGCATGTTGCCGATTTTTCTAAAGATTATATAAAGATCCAAAAACTGGCTCTCCAGAATAAACAACTAAAAGAGATTGAAAATTGGCAAGCAAAAAAAATAAATGACACATATATTAAGATAAGTAATGATTTTAAGGATTGTGAATTTTTTAGTAATTGGCTAAAGAATTAGCACTTATTTTTTCAATTTTACTGCTCAAATTTTTTTAATTTTGTCATAGTTAACTAACCTAAAGTAATAATAAATGGCTTTTGATTTTAATGTAATAAAAGAAGTTTATTCAAGAATTGTAAAGAAAGTTGATGAAGCTAAAAAGTTAATAGAAAAGCCACTTACACTTTCTGAGAAAATTTTGTATTCTCACCTGTGGAGTAACCAAATAGTTGAATTTAAAAGATCAGTTGATTACGTTGATTTTAAGCCTGACAGAATCGCTTGTCAAGATGCTACTGCTCAGATGGCTTTGCTTCAGTTTATGCAGGCTGGTAAGCCCAGAGTAGCTGTACCTACTACTGTTCACTGTGATCACTTAATTCAAGCAAAAATCGGAGCAAAAAAAGATTTACAACATGCAAATAAAGTTAGTAGTGAAGTATTTGATTTTTTGAAAGATGTATCCAATAAGTATGGTATTGGTTTTTGGAAACCAGGTGCTGGTATAATACATCAGGTAGTTTTAGAAAACTATGCTTTTCCTGGTGGAATGATGATTGGAACCGATTCTCATACAGTAAATGCTGGTGGATTGGGAATGATAGCAATTGGAGTAGGAGGCGCTGATGCTGTTGATGTTATGGCAGGTATGCCATGGGAATTAAAATTTCCCAAAATTATAGGGGTTAAGTTAACAGGTGAATTAAACGGATGGACATCTGCAAAAGATGTTATATTAAAAGTTGCAGGTATTCTTACCGTCAAAGGGGGTACAGGTTGTATAATTGAGTATTTTGGTCCTGGAGCCAAAGCACTTTCTTGCACAGGTAAAGGAACCATATGTAATATGGGTGCAGAGGTGGGCGCGACCACATCTACTTTTGGATATGATGAATCTATGGAAAGATATCTTAAAGCAACTGGCCGTACCGATGTTGCGCATGAAGCAAATAAAATAAAAGAATATTTGACTGCTGATTCAGAAGTTTATGATTCTCCCAATAAATATTTTGATCAGGTAATTGAAATTAATCTTACTAATCTCAAACCACACCTCAACGGTCCTTTTACACCTGATTTAGCTACTCCAGTTTCTGAGATTGGAGACAAGGCAAGAGAAAATAATTGGCCATTAAAAGTTGATTGGGGGCTGATAGGTTCTTGTACGAATTCCTCTTACGAGGATTTAACAAGAGCTGCATCAATTGCGAAACAGGCCATTGAAAAAAAATTAATTACAAAATCTGATTTTGGAATAAACCCTGGTTCTGAGCAGGTTAGATATACCGCTGAGAGAGATGGTATTCTTAAAATTTTTGAAGACCTAAATGCAACTATTTTTACAAATGCATGTGGTCCTTGTATTGGCCAATGGGATCGAAGTGATTTAAAGGGTCAAGAAAAAAACACTATTGTTCATTCATTTAACAGAAATTTTTCAAAAAGAGCAGACGGAAATCCAAATACTCATGCATTTGTTGGATCTCCAGAAATTGTAGCTGCGATAGCAATAGCTGGCAAATTAGATTTTGACCCAACAAAGGATACTCTAACAAATCAAAATGGTCAAGAGGTAACTTTAGATCCACCTGTAGGAGTAGAGCTTCCATCTAACGGTTTTGATTGTAAGGATTCAGGCTATATTGAGCCAAAAGATGATGGTAATGACGTAAATATTTCAGTAAATCCAAAATCTGACAGATTACAATTATTAGACCCTTTTAAACCAGTTGGTAGAAAAATTAATGATGCTAGACTACTTATTAAAGCTCACGGGAAATGTACAACGGATCACATATCAATGGCTGGTCCTTGGTTAAGATATCGAGGTCATTTAGATAATATTTCTAATAATTGTTTAATTGGAGCAGTTAATAGTTTTAATATGAAAACTAATTTCATTAAAAATCACCTTACTGGTGATTATGGTGGTGTTCCTGATACTCAAAGAGATTACAAAGCAAATAATATCAGAACAATTGTTGTTGGAGATCATAATTATGGTGAAGGATCATCAAGAGAACATGCTGCTATGGAGCCAAGACATCTTGGAGTTTGTGCTGTTATTGTAAAATCTTTTGCTAGAATTCACGAAACAAATTTAAAAAAACAAGGAATGTTAGCGCTAACTTTTCAAAATGAATCTGACTATGACCTGGTTCAAGAAGAAGATCTTATAAGTTTTTTAGACCTTGATAAATTTTTTCCTTCAAAACAATTAACTATTGAACTTAAGCACTCAGATGGTACAATTGATATTGTTAATTTAAATCATACTTACAACCAGTCACAAATTAAGTGGTATGATGAGGGATCAGCGTTAAATCTTATAAAAAAAGAGAATTTATAGAGCTTTCTTAAACAAGCTTTTGAAAAAAATTAAAATAAAGTGTATTGATCGCATGGAGAAGATTATTTTTAAAATATCTAATGGTTTACTCTCTTCATCTAAAAATTGTAATATTTTTTTTGTAGAATTTCTTTTTATCAATCTATAGAATATAGTTTCTCCTCTATTGTTATATTTAGAGAGAACTCCTAAAAGAATTTTATCTAAAAAATAGTATCTTTTTTTTGGAATTATTCTTAAAGCTTTTCCCTTTTTTATGTTGTCAATAATTTTTAAAGAATATTTTTCGCAATTTTTAAATGAATATCCTGTTGAAGCTTTTACCCAACCGCCTACAGTTCCAATTTTAGTAATATTTTTTGTTGACTTTTTATAAAAAGGATATGTTGTCATTGGGATTGTTCCAAATTCAGATTTAATTATCTCATAACTTGTGTCACTATAATATTTTTTCAAATATTCAATAATATATTTTTCATAAACTTTTTTATCGCATTCATTTTTAGAAAAATAAGTATGCTCGATTAAAGCTTCGTCCTTTTTAAAGGGTAAAACATATGTAAATGCTGTACTTTTTTTATCCCTAATTCGATAGTCCATAAAAACAAATGAATTTTTGTTAAATATTTTTTTATTTGTTTTTATAACCCATCCAACAAAATGTTGTTTTAGATATGTGTGATGTTTAATCTCATTAAAATTTTTTTCAGATAACCTAGAATCGAAAACATGCTTTGCTAAATAATTTTTTTTATTTCCTACAACTATAACTTTATTCTTTTCTTCTCGAATATTTAAGACTACATCATTTATGAATTTAAATTTTCTTTGTTTATTTACACTTTCAATTACAAATTTTCTAAACTTAAGTGAGCTTAAGGTTTTATAGTTGTAATTTGAAAAATCCATTTGAATTTTTCCAAGTTTAGAAAAAAATTCCCCTTTATTCCATTTATTTTTTAAAATAGAATCCCAATTACCATGACCTGATTCCCAGTATGAAAAGTAATGGTCTTTATTTTTGGGTTTATCCTTTTCTAAAATTAAAATTGAGTGATTCTTAAAATATTTATCTTTTATTAAGAAATAAGATAAATGAAGTCCCGAGAGACCACCACCAACTATGATATAATCAAATAGCTTGACGTTTATTTTTTTAGGCTTACTTATCTTTAAAATACTTTAGTGGTGGAAATAACATTCCAAAGCTTTCACCTCCATCTTTTTTTATATTTGCATGATGAATTTTGTGAGCTTTGCGAACCCCTTTAGCATACCAATTATTTGCTTTTCTAAGAAATTTAAAACGTTGGTGAATGAATATATCATGGACTATAAAGTACGTTAAACCATAAGCCATAATTCCAAATCCTATAGCAAACCCAAATTTAAACCCAAGCTCAACTTGTGAATAGAAAAAACTCATACTTACTACAGCATAAAAGACAAAAAATAAATCATTTCTTTCCCACCAAGATTTTTTAAGATTTTGGTTGTGATGATCTTTATGAAGTGACCATAAAAAACCATGCATTATGAATTTGTGAGAAAACCAAGCCATAAACTCCATAAATAGAAAAGTTAATATAAATACTATTGCTATTTTAATTTCTTCCATTTACAAAAGGTTTAGTTGATATTTGACATAACTTCTGGTTAAAAGTTCAAGTTTTTTTAAGTTTGGCACCCTAATTCTTTGATTAATAATTTCTCTAGCAGGTGTTTTTTTTAATTTTTTTAATAATTGGTTATAATATCTGTATGCAATAAAGACACCAAATTTTGCAACAATGGGTAGTTCTTTAATACCCTGTAGTCCAATTCTAAAATCGTCTTCAATTTCGTTAACTATCTCATTTTTTTCTGATTCACTTAATTTATTAAATTGAGTATTTGGGAAGTATGATCTTTTTAAATTTTGCTGATCAGCTTTTATATCCCTTAAAAAATTTACTTTCTGAAAAGCTGATCCAAGTTTCATTGCATTTTTTTTAAGTTTTTTATATTGTTCATCATTTCCTTGAACAAAAACCTTTAAACACATTAAACCAACAACATCTGCCGATCCATAGATGTATTCTTTATACTCTTTAACGGAAGAATATTTTTTCTTTTTCAAGTCCATTTTCATACTTTTCATAAATGATTCAACTAAATCTCTATCAATAGAATATTTATGAAAAGTATGCTGAAAAGAGTTAAGAATAGGATTAAGACTAATTTTATTTAATAAAGCCTTATCAAGATCTTGACAGAAAGAATTAAATAATTCAGATTTATTATAACTATGGAATGAATCAACGATTTCGTCAGCAAATCTAACAAAGCCATATATGTTATAAATATCTTTTCTTATTGCTTTTGACAAAAGTTTAGTAGCCATTGAAAAGGATGTGCTGTAAGTTTTTGTAACTCTTTCACTACACTCATATGAAACCTTATCAAATATTTCTTTCATTTGCTCAAATTAATGATTTCAATTTACAAAAATATAATATCAAATTTTACTAATTAGGCCAGCCACAAGTTCTCCAGAGACAACAGCCGGTGGGACTCCAGGGCCAGGTACTGTTAATTGACCACAAAAATACAAGTTTTTCACCAATTTGCTTTTAATTTTAGGTCTTAAAAAGGCTGTTTGCATTAAGGTGTTAGCTAATCCATATGCATTTCCACCGTATGAGTTATACTCTTTCTTGAAATCATTAACACAGAAGCTTTTCTTGTAAACTATTGAATTCTTTAATTTTTGTCCAGTATATAACTCCAATTTTCTTATTATGAAATCAAAATATTTTTTTCTGATTTCATCAGTATCACTAAGGTTAATGGCAATCGGAATTAAGAAAAATCCATTTTCATATCCCTGAGGTGCTGTTTTAGGATTGGTTTTTGAGGTAAAATTTGCATAAAATAAGGGGTCAGTTGGCCAGATAGGATTCTCATAAATTTCACTAGCATGCATTTCAAAATCAGTATCAAAGATTAGATTGTGGTGTTTTACATTTTTTAATTTTTTATTAAAACCTACATAAAAAAGTAAGGATGATGGAGCAAATACTTTTCGTTTCCAATATTTTGGTTTGTATTGTCGATATTTTTCTTCAAGTAACGATTCGGTATGGTTATAATCAGCGCCAGAGATAAGAATATCACAAATGAATTCTTTTTCGTTAACTAAAAGTTTTTCAACTTTTTTATTTTGAACTATAATTTTATTAACAGATTGATTTGTTAAATATTTCACTCCCAAGCTTCTGCCAAGCTCAACCATTGCCTTGACTAAATCATAAAATCCATTTTCTGATTGAAAGGTTCCCAAACCAAAATCAGCGAAGTTCATAAAGTTGTAGAAAGACGGGGTATTGGAAGCTTTAGCACCTAAAAACAATACCGGAAATTCTAATATTGATCTAAGCCTGGGATCCTTAAAATCTTTTCTAACATCCTTTTTAATATTCGATAAAAAGAATCTAATTTTTTTAATTGTTTTAAATGAAACTAACTCCAAAGGAGATTTTCCAGGCATCTTATAAAGCATGTCTTCAACACCTAGCTCATAATTTTCTTTAGCAATTTTTAAATAGTTTTTTAATTTTTTTCCTGAACCTACTTCAATTTTTTCAAATTCTTCACAAATCTTTTCTAGATTATCGGCAATATCAACAAAGTTATTTTTACCAAAAACAACCCTATATGCAGGATTTAATTTTTTAAGTTTATAGTAATCAGATACTTTTTTTCCAAAATCACTAAAAAATTTCTCAAAAACCCCAGGCATCCAATACCAACTAGGCCCCATATCAAACGTAAAGCCATTTTCTTTAAATTGTCGGGCCCTGCCACCTAGGGAGTTATTCTTTTCAAACACTGTTACGTTATTTCCTTCTTTTGCTAAATAACATGCAGCTGAGAGAGATGAAAATCCTGATCCAATTATAAAAATATTCTTCTTTTTCTTCATTTAATTTTTTAATGTGCGCACGAGAAGACTCGAACTTCCACAACCAATTTGGTTATTAGGCCCTCAACCTAACGCGTCTACCAATTCCGCCACGTGCGCTATTTTCAATAATTTTTTTTAAACATCTTTGGGGTAACTCCAAATCTATTTTTAAAAGCTGCAATAAAATGACTTGCAGTACTGTATCCAAGTTTCAAACTTACTTCATTAACATTGTTTTTGCTATCTGAAAGCAATTTTTTAGCTAACTCCATTTTGTGTTCCAGTAAAAACTGGTAAACAGGTTTACCGTATATTTTTTTAAATCCTTCTTTTAATTTTTTTAGACTTAAATCAATTTCAAAAGATAAATCTTTTAACGTAGGCGGATTTGTCATATTCTCGATAACTATTTCTTTAGCTTTTTTGATTTTTTTAAAGTTTTCTTCATTATTTAAATAGGGGCATTGCTCTACATTAAGATCTCTGTTTTTATTGAATATATAACTAAATAATTCATATATCTTGGCTTTCAAAAAAAGTTTTTTTGTCGAGCTATTATTATCAAATCGTTTTAATTCATTTAAAATTAGTAAGGTTGAATTTGGAATATTACTCTTGTGATAATACTTTTCGGAAATATTTTCATCTTTTAAAAAATGAATATTATCTGCATCTTCAGAAAAAAGCTTATGAAATTTTTTTATAGAAATAAAAATTGAAAATAGAGTTGAGTTTTGATTAACAGTAATATTAACAGGTAAATTTTTGTTTGGATTATAAAGAACAACATAATCCCCATTTTTAACTTCCATTTTATAAAAAACACTGAATTTAAAAACAGAGTTGCCTGACAAAGCAAAATGGAACTGGATAAAACTATTATCAATAGTTTTTCTGTAGTTTAAATTATTTTTTTCTTGATTTTCATTTTTTACAACAAAAAAATTTTCTTCTACTTCAACTTCAAAAGGTTGACTGCTACTAACAAGATTCATTGCAGATTATTTAACTAAAGCAAATTTATCAATAATTAAACCAATTTCTTCTTTTTCATTTGAAGTATTTTAATAGTTTGTAATAAATGAATGATAAAATAATCAAGCACTTCACGAGGTTTTTTTATTTTAATAACTATCTTGCAATTTAGAATAACTCTAAATAACAACAAAATGAAAAGATATTTAATATTAATTTCAATTTCCATTTTTTTAGGCTCATGTACTAAAAATGAAAAAAATGAAATTAACATTTATAGTAAAAGACATTATGAGGTAGACAAGCTCTTATACAAAAAATTTGAAGAAAAAACAGGAATTAAGGTTAATATTGTTAAAGCAGGAGATGATGAACTTTTGGAAAGATTAAAAAATGAAGGTTTAAATAGCCCGGCTGATCTTTATGTTACTGTTGACGCAGGAAAACTTCAAAAGGGAGTTGAAATGGAGTTATTTCAAAAAATTATTAATGATAAAATTGATGCAAATGTTAGAAGTGAGTTAAAGGATCCTCATAAGTACTGGATACCAATTACTTACAGAGCAAGACTTATAGTTTACAGTAAAGATAGAGTTTCATTGGATCAATTAAGTACTTATGAGGATTTAGCAAATCCAAAATGGAAGGGTAGAATATTAGTTAGGTCATCTTCGAATGCCTATAATCAAGCTCTTATGTCAGCTATGTATGCAAATCTTGGTAAAGATGATGTTACTAAATGGTCTAAAGGTTTAGTTAATAATTTTGCAAGAAATCCCAAAGGAAATGACAGAGATCAGGTAAAGGCAATTGCTGCAGGTCAAGGTGACTTAGCAATAGTAAATTCCTATTACATTGGTTTGTTATTATCATCGGAAAAACTAGCGGAAATTGATGCTGGAAATTCTGTCTCAATATTTTTTCCTAATCAAGCTGAAGGAGATAGAGGTACGCACATTAACATTTCAGGCTATGCTATGACAAAAAATCCACCTAATAAAGAAAATGCAATAAAATTATTAGAGTATTTAACCGGGGAGGAGGCACAAAATATATATGTAAATAATAGCTATGAGTATCCTGCAAATCCCCTTGTTAATCCATCGGATATTGTTTCATCCTGGGGGGATTTTAAAATTGATAATTTAGATTTAAATTTGCTTGGGTCATTTAGAGATGATGCAATTAAGGTTTTTGATAAAACCGGATGGAAATAAATCAACTTGAATACTTTTAAAAAAAACGAAAAATTTGCTTTTTTAATATTTGGAATAATTTTTTTTCCAATATTATTCCTTGTTTTCACCTCTTTCTTTTCCGAGACAGAATCTTTGGTATATGTGTTTGAGAACCTTTTATTAGATTACAGCTCCAGTACTTTTAAGTTAATTATCATAACCTCAGTATTTTCACTTATTCTTGGGATAATTCCAGCTTGGTATGTCAGTAATTTTAGATTTTATGGGCGAAGTATTATTGATGTACTTCTTTTTTTACCTCTTTCAATTCCAACTTATATTATGGCTTTTACTTATGCTGAGATATTGAGTTTTACAGGGCCACTAAAAATTAAAGCCGATTTTTTACAACTAGAGATTTTAGGCATAATACTTTCATTTTCCTTATTTCCATACATATATGCTGTTTCAAGAATATCTTTTAGTTTGATGGGTTCAAAATTTATTAACATGGGCAAGACTTTAGGGTTAAGTGTATACAAGTCCTTTTTTAAAATTATAATTCCACTTTCAAAACCAGCTATTTTTTCTGGTCTTTTTTTAGTTATTATGGAGGTGTTAAATGAATACGGTGCAGTAAAATATTTTGGAGTAAATACATATACTATTGGTATTTTTAGAACATGGAATTCAATGAATGATACTGGTGCCGCTATACAGCTTTCTTCAATTCTTTTATTTATTGTAGCGTTTTTATTTTTTATAGAAAAAAAAATAAATAAAAAAAAGCTATTTTCTTACTTAAAAAATTCTAATCCAATTGAACTAATTAATAGTACTATTAATCAAAAACTATTAATTTACCTGGCTTGCCTCATACCAATTATATTTTCTTTTTTCATTCCTGTTTTATTTAATATTTCAAATGTAATAGACAACTTTGATAAAATTGATATATCAAACCTTCTTCAATTAACAATTAATTCGGTATCAATTTCATTAATATCTTCAATAATTATACTGGTTGTTTCTGTATATTTTTTGTTTAATGAGAGATTTTCAAATTCAAAAATATATTTTTATATAAATCAATTTATATCACTTGGTTACTCAATCCCTGGTGCAGTCATTGCTCTTGCAATAATTATATATTTCACAAGTATTGATAAAAATATTGATTCCATTAATCTTTTGGGTAATTTTTATGTATATCTTTTTATTCTCATTTACGCATACTTAATTAGATTCATGGCTGTTGGAAAATCTCCTATTAAATCTGGATTTGAAAAATTACCTAAAACGTATGACTTAACTGCAGAATCACTCGGATTAAAAAGATTTAAAATTTTTCAAAAAATATATTTACCTGTAAATAAATTATCTTTTGTTTCTGCATTGATTTTGGTTTTTATTGATTTAATGAAAGAGTTGCCAATAATTTTAATACTGAGGCCATTTAATTTTGATACCCTTGCAACTCAAACATATGAGTTCGCAATTGAAGAAATGCTTCCATTATCTTCAATTTATTCTTTAGTAATTATATTTGTTTGCAGTATACTATTAATTATTTTTAAAAATATTATAAGCAGGATAAATGTTTCTAGAAGTTAAAGACTTAATAAAATCATACGCTGATAACCTACCAGTTTTAAAAAAACTAAATTTTCAATTGCAAAAGGGTGAATTGTTGTCATTTGTAGGTGAGAGTGGAGCTGGAAAATCAACTTTCCTTAAATGTCTTTCGGGTCTAGAAAAAATTGATGGTGGTGAAATAATTTTAAATGGTAAAATAATTAGTAGCCATAATACCTTTATACCTCCTCAGCAAAGGAAAATAAGTTATGTATTTCAAGATTACGCCTTATTTCCACATTTGAATATAAGAGAAAATATTTGCTTTAATTTAGATATAAAGTTTAATTCTAATTTTGATTCAGTCGTTTCATTAACAAATTTAAAATCAATTTTGAACAGATATCCTCACGAAATTTCAGGTGGGGAACAACAAAGGGCTTGTATTGCAAGATCGATTATTAGAGAACCTGACTTGTTATTATTGGATGAGCCTTTTAGTAACTTGGATTCAAATATAAAGCATCAAGTTAGAGATGAAATTTGCAATATTGTAAAGAAAACTAAAACAACTACAATATTGGTAACCCATGATATTAATGATGCATTAAATATTTCTGATAAAATTTTAGTATTTAAGGCTGGAGTAGTACAACAATTTTCGAACCCAACTACAATGTATTGTAAACCTGCTAATTGTTATTGTGCTGAAATTTTAGGTGATATAAATAAATTATCCATTGGTAAAAAAACATTCTATATAAGACCTGAGAATATAAAAATAGTAAAACATTCAAAATTGTCAATGAATGCAAAGAAATGTTTTTTTCAAGGAAAAGACTATAAGATTATTGGTTTATATAATAATAATATTTGGTCAGTTTTCTCAAAAGAACCGATTAAAATAAACTCTAAGGTTTGCTTTGAATATTTAGAAGAAGATTTAATTTATTTTGATAATGGTTGCTCAAACTTTTTCACAGAGTAATTGTGCAGTTTTGTGTCCAGCTTTAATACAATTACTTACAGAAACACCCTCTAGAAAATTACCAATTATAAATAATCCAGGATTTTTTTGTGTAAAATTTTTTATTGACTTAGAAAGATTTAAAAAATTCATATCATATTGCGGTATACCTTTTTTCCAGGAAAATTGATTTAGTAATACAATTTTACCTTCAAAATTTATAATTTTTTTGATATCCGAAATAACTCTTTTCTCAATTTCTTTTTTTGGTTTTTTAAGAATGTTCTTTTGTTTAGCCCCACCTACCATTACAGTAATTAGATCATATTTTTTAGGGGAAAGATGAGGAAATATTCTTGAGTTAAATAAAATTCCTAAAAATGATAGTTTATCACTTGGTTTTGCTAAAACTCCAAATCCATCAATGGGGCTATAAATTTTATTTCTTTCCAAGCTAAAATGTAAAACATTTAATGGATGATATTCAATTTTTTTTAGACAAGTAATTATTTTTTGATCTGTAATAATATCTTTTAGACAGTGTGCTGGTATGGTAGAAATTATATTCTTGCATTGAATTTCTTGGCCGTCATTAATTTGAACAAAATTAAGGTTATTTTTCTTGGTTAAACTTGTAACTTTTATTTTTAAAAATATGTTTTTATCAAGTTCTTTTTTAAAACAATCCAAAAGGTCAGAAAGTCCATTTTTAAAACTAAAAGATTTTGGTTGATAATTTGTTTTATTTAAAAAAATAGATTTTAAAATACTTCCATTTTTTTGTTCCATTTCCCAAACTTTTCTAAGCACAAATTTTATGCTCATTTTTTTGGTATCCCCAGCATATATACCATTTAAAAATGGCACAATTAGGTTGTCGTGAAATTCTTTACCAAATCTTTTAACAATAAAGTTAAATACACTTGTATCTTTTTTGTGTTTTTTTATAAATGGCTCAAAAAAGATTCTGATTTTTGCTGAGAAGCTCAATATGTTTGACTTCAAGAAATCAGTAAGATTTTTAGGAATGGGTGTTAGTATGTGGTTTTTGATTAAAAATCTATTTTTGGCCTTTTCATTTGGGAAAATGATATTTTTTGAAATATTAAAATCTTCAATTAAAGCCTGAATAGACTTATTGTCTAAAAGCAGTGTGTTAGGTCCGTTTTCAAGAGTAAAGCCCTTTTTTGAAACTGTATTAATATTTCCTCCAATTCTTTTAGAAGACTCAAGTATAATAAAATCTTGATTAAATTTTTTTAAAAAATGAGCAAGTGACAAACCGGTTATACCAGCACCAATTATAAGATTATCTACTTTTTTAGGAAAGCTTTTAGGCATTATTAAATTCTGTAAGCTTATTTTCAGTCCATTTTGAAACCAGTTTTGCCCAACTCATATCATCATTTAAACAGGGTACATAATAGTAATTTTCTCCGCCAGCTTCTAAAAATTCTTCTTTACCTTCCATGACAATTTCTTCAAGTGTTTCAAGGCAGTCAGTTACAAATGCTGGGGTTACAATTACTAAATTTTTCTTTCCACTTTTTGCCAATCTCTCAAGTTCGCTATCAGTATAAGGTTTTAGCCAAGGTTCGTTAGCCAATCTAGATTGAAATGATACACTAAATTTTTCTTTATTAAGAGACAAATTTTTGGCAACTAAATCTGTGGTAACAATCACTTGATGCTTGTAGCATGTTTTATGAGCATCAGATTTCACTGAACAACAATCATTTATTTTATAGCAATGTTTTTTTGTTGGGTCAGAAATTTTGAGATGACTAACTGGTATTCCGTGATAAGAAAATAATATATGGTCATAGTTAAGATTCTTGATTTTATCTCCAATTTTTTTGGAAAGTAATTTTATATAGTCAGGATCATTGTAAAAAGGTTCGATGAATAAAATATTATTATTTGGAAAATTTTTTTGAGCTTCTTCTTTTACTTTCTCAACTACCGTTTCATATGAAGACATTGCGTAGTGAGGGTATAGAGGTAAAACTACAATATCTCTAACTCCATTATCATTAAGTTCAGTAAGTCCTTTCAGTATACTCATTGACCCATATCTCATGGCTAGAGAAACATGAATATTAAGAATTTTTGATATTTTTTTGAATAACCTTTGAGAAAGAACAATTAATGGAGACCCTTCTTTCCACCATATTTTTTTATAAGCCTTAGCCGATTTTTTTGGCCTAAAGTTGAGTATTATTAATTTGACTAATATCCATCTAAAAAGATAACTTTTACCAATAACTCTTTTATCCATCAAAAATTCATCAAGATATTTCTTGACATCTGGAATTGATGTGCTATCCGGTGAGCCCAAGTTGATTAATAATAGCCCTTTCATTATATAGTTTTTGAATAAGTTCCAATTTTTGTATCCATTAGTGGGTCAAACTCCATTGCAATATTTCTTATGTATAATCTTGCATCATGGGAAATAGTGATTTTGTCATTTTCAATTTTCATAAAATTCAAATCTATAAAATCTTTAAATTTTTCTTTATCAAAAGCTATGACTTCTTTGATTTTATAGGAATTAGTTTCAAACCTTTCTGCAATTTCATGAAAATCAACAAAATAATTGCACATGATTGAGTTTATAACATCTCTAATTATTTTTTCATTTTGCGTGAGATTATATCCTCTCAAGACAGCAGTATTATTATCATTAATTTTCTTAATGTATTGAGCTGCGTTCTTTACATTTTGACTGTAGGCAGAAAATAGTTGAGATATTGAAGAGGCGCCAAATCCATAAACTTGCCCTGTTGTTTTAGTTGTACAGTATCCCTGAAAATTTCTGTGAAGTTGGTTATTTTTTAGGGCTAAATAAAACTCGTCATCAGGTCTACAAAAGTGATCCATTCCAATTGGTACATATCCAGCCTCTGTAAATTTTTTAAAAGCATTATTATACATTTCTGCTTTTTCATGTGAGGATGGGAATCCAATATTTTCTAATATTTTTTGTCTTGGAAGAATAGATGGAACATGAGCGTATGAAAATGTTACAATTCTGTCGGTATTTAAAGAAATTGCCTTATCTATTGTTTCGTTAAAACCTTCAACAGTTTGTAAGGGTAATCCGTATACCAGATCAATATTAGTTCCAGTAAAACCTTCATTGTGAATTTTATCAATTATTTTGTCAATTGGATGTTTTGGTCTTCTTCTATTAATAGCGTCTAAAACTTCATCTTTAAAGTCTTGAATCCCAAGAGAAATTCTGTTAAATCCATAGCTTTTTAACAATTCAATATGCTTGTAATCAAGATGAGCTGGACTACATTCAATAGCCATTTCATATTCTTCATTAAGGTTGAAACATTGTAGAATTTTATGTGTAATTCTTTTAATGTATTTTAATGAAATAGCATTTGGAGTTCCACCTCCCCAATGTATTTGTGTAAGTTTTCTATTTTTATCAATCAACTTTGATACAAATTCAATTTCTTTAATTAGAGCATCAACATATCTTTCTAAAAATGGTTTTGTAAATCCAGATTCAGTAGTACATCCGCAGAAATGACAAATTTGCGGACAAAAGGGTATGTGAATGTATACTGATACGTTTTCTGGTTTTTCATCATTTGACAGAGTTACAGATTTTATAAAACTCTTATCATTATATTTTTCTGAAAAATGTGTGGCTGGAGGGTATGAGGTATAACGAGGACCCTTTCTGTTGTATTTGTTCAGTAATTTGTTGTTAATTTTCATTTTATCTATTCCAGTTTTTATTTTTAATCCAATCAACAACAAAATTTACATTTTTTACATCAATTCCAGGTATAAAACCATGACCCAAATTAAATATCCAATTAGAATTCTTTTCACCAAAACTTGTTAATTTCATAAGGTATTTTTCAATTTCTTTTTTGTCAGAAAAAAATATTCTTGGATCCATATTTCCTTGGATTCCAATATTTTTGTTGAGCAATGTTCGTGCCGATTCAAGTGGTATCTGCCAATCAATGCTTGTAATGTCGCAAATATCTTTGTTTATGTTCTTTAGTCCGTTATTGTAATTTTTTGGGAAAAAAATTGTTTTACAATTTTTATCCATTGCAGCATTTAAAATCCTTTTTGAAAAAGGAAGAACAATTTCAGTATACATTTTTTCAGGTATTATTCCACAATAAGTTTCAAATAACTGAAAGCAATCTATCCCACTATCAACTTGCTTATTTACATATTCAATAGATGCTTCAGTGAGCATTTCCATTATTTTAATACATTTTTTCTTTTCCTTGTAAAGTAGTTTTATAACATGGTTAAAATCTTTATTTGATTCGTTCCTTCTAAACATAAATAAAAACGTTGTAAGTGGTCCACCGCAAAAACCAATTAAAGGAGTTTCTGGTCGTTGAAATTTTATTTCTTTAATGTTATTGTAAATGTAATCTAACTTATTGGGGTGAAATTTTAAATTTTCAATCATTATATTTTCATCTAAAGCATTGTGAAATTTAGGTCCTTTTGCAGTAAATTCAAGTTCTAATCCTAAAGCTTTAGGGATTACTAAAATGTCAGAAAAAAGTATTCCAGCATCAACTCCAAGGTCATCAATAGGAAGTAGTGTGACTTTGGCTGCTAGTTCTTTATTTTGCATCATTTCATCAAAACTAAATTTCTGTTTTAATTTCAAATAAGATGGTAATATTCTTCCTGCTTGTCTCATGAACCACACGGGTGGGCGAGAAGTTACATTTCCATTAATATTTTCAATAAATATATTTTTTTTCATCTTATAGATTCAAGAGATTTTTTATTAGAACTGATAATTTTATCAATGTCTTTTGTGCTGTAAACTGAGGAAATAAACATACATTCAAATTGAGATGGAGGTAAATATATTCCTTCATCTAACATAGATTTAAAGTATTTTGCGTACATGTTTAAATCACATGCGATTGCGTCATTATAATTCTCAATTTTTTCTTTTTCAGTAAAAAAAAGAGTCATCATTGAACCTGCTCTGTTAATTATGGCATTTGTTCCAGTTTTATGAATATTTTGCATAAATCCGTCATGTATTTTTTTTGAAATTGATTCTAGTTTATTGAAAAGTTTATCATTTAATCGGTTAAGTACTGAAAGACCAGCACTCATTGCCAGTGGATTCCCTGAAAGCGTTCCTGCTTGATATACCGGTCCATTAGGAGCCAAGTAATCCATTATCTCAGATTTACCTCCATAGGCCCCAACTGGAAGTCCACCGCCGATTATTTTACCTAAAGTTGTAATGTCTGGAATTACATCGTATAACTGCTGAGCTCCACCTTGGGACAATCTGAAACCACTCATTACCTCATCAAATATTAATAATGATTTATTCTTGTCGCAAAGTTTTCTAAGCTCTCTAAGAAAATCTTTTTTAGATTGAACTAGACCCATATTTCCAGCTACAGGCTCAATTATAACAGCAGCAATTTTACCAGGATTTCTTTTGAATTGTTTAGCTACAGATTCAATTGAGTTAAACTCAGCAATAATTGTATCCTTCGCAGTATTTTTAGTTACACCTGGGCTATCGGGTAATCCTAAAGTCATTGCACCTGAGCCAGCTTTAATTAAAAAACTGTCTCCATGACCGTGATAATTTCCTGCAAATTTTAAAATTAAGTTTTTAGAAGTATATCCCCTAGCTAGTCTAATTGCACTCATTGTTGCTTCAGTTCCTGAATTTACCATCCTCACCTTTTCAATGGAGGGAACTAATTCAATAATTTTTTTTGCCATTTCAGATTCAATTTCTGTGGGTGCACCATATGTTGTTCCTCTTTTTAGATAATCACTAATTTTGGATTGTGTCGTACGATCAGCATGTCCAAAAATAAGCGGACCCCAAGATGAGATACAATCAATATATTCATTACCATCGATATCATAAATTTTACTTCCTTTTCCATAATCAAAAAAAACAGGATTGCATTTTACACTTTTAAATGCTCGTACAGGTGAATTTACCCCGCCAGGGATCAGTGCTTGGGACTCCTTAAATGCTTTAGTGCTTTTATTGTACTTCATTGGATCTTAAATATTTTGCGATATCTAGTGCATGATAGCTTATTATCGCATTTGCACCAGATCTTTTAATAGAATGTAATATTTCCAAAATTGTTTCCATTTCATCAATAAAGTCGTTTTTTGATGCGCTTTTAACCATTGTATATTCCCCGCTAACATTATATGCAATTATGGGAATATTAAATCTTTCTTTTATTCTGTATATGATGTCTAGATATGATAAAGCAGGTTTAATAATAACCACATCAGCACCTTCGTTTATATCAAATTTAACTTCGTTTATTGCCTCTTCAGAATTTTTGAAATTCATTTGGTAAGTTTTTCTATCACCAAAGGATGGACTACTTTTGGCGGCATCTCTAAATGGACCATAAAATGCGGAACTGTATTTCACGGAGTATGGGAAAATAGGAATCTTTTCAAATTTATTATTATCTAAAACTTCTCTTATTACTTTAACTCTTCCATCCATCATGTCTGAGGGTGCTAATGCATCGGCACCACTTTTAGCCAAAATTAAAGACTGACTGGATAGGGTTTTTAGAGTTGCATCATTGTCTACATCATTATCGATTACAGTACCACAGTGTCCATGAGTTGTGTATTCGCAATTACATACATCCGCTATGATAAAAATTTGATCACCATATACATTTTTTAATCCTTCAATTGCCTTAGGAATAATACTATTTGAGCTGCATGAAATTTCACCTGTATTGTCCTTGTCTTTTGGAATTCCAAATAATATAATTGAGTTTATATTATTTTGAATAAGTTCTTCACATAGTTTTACAGCTTGATCAGCGGAAAACCTATATTGTCCAGGCATAGCCGCAATAGGCTCTTTTATATTTGTTCCTTCGATAATAAATATAGGGCATATCAAGTCAGTTGGATTTATTCTCACATCCTCAATCATGTCTCTTAGAATTTTGTTGTATCTAAGCCTTCTAAGTCTATTTGTTGGAAATTTCATAATTAATAGAAGTGTTTTATTATTGATTCTGAAATCCCTTCATAGGATTGCATTTGAGACGTTAGCATACAATCATAACCTTTAGATTCAATGTATTTAGTTGTGGTATTGCCAATACTGATTATTTTTGTTTTGTTAGGATTATAAAATTTAATAAAAGAATCAAAAGCTGAAGGGCTAGTGAAAACAGTAAAAGTGCTTATACTAGAAATTAGCTTTTTAAGCTTTTCATTTAAATCTTCTTTAGCATTTGTACTGTAAACATTTACTCTGTCTACATTACAGAACTTTTTTAGCTCGAACCGTAAATCATCTTTTGCTATTTTACCCTGAACAAGAAGAACATTTTCCCCATTGATTAATTTATTTTTTTCTAGTTCTGTTGCCATTATTTCAGAATAATTTTTTTTAGAAGTATGTAACGAAACATACCCATATTTATTTAGCATTTGTTCTGTTTTATTGCCAATGCATATAAACTTTACATTGTCAGATATTTTAACTTTACTAAAGAAGTTTTTCACACCATTTTTAGAGGTAAATATTACATAATCATAAGATTCTAGATTATTAATTTTAAATTCAATAGGCAGTATTTTTACCAAAGGAAAATGATGGACTTTAAAATTATTTTTAACTAAATTATAGAACCCATTAATATCTCCTTCATTGGTTAAAATGACATGTTTGGCTGATACTGGAGAAAGCTTAGATTTTAACTGCTTAGCTAGTTTTACTCCAATTTCTTTATGATTTCCAAGATCTTTTACCATGGTTCCAGCAATATATTTTTTTCTATTGCTATCAAATATTTTACCTTCAATCTTTATTTTATCATTTTCAATGATGCATAAAACTGCATCTGGAGAAGAACAGCCGCCACCAACATTTTTTAAGAAACTTCTTTCTTCGTTAACACAAATCTCTGTTGATTTATCTTGAATTTTTTTTAAAATAGATAGGGTTTTTTTATCATTTTTTCTGAATTCAACCGCAAGAGCACCCTGACCTGCAGCGGGTGTCATTTCATTCACATTAAAATATTTTGTTATTCTTTTTTCCAATCCTAATCTTTTTAGTCCAGCAGCTGCAAGAATGATTCCATCATATTCACCTTTATCAAGTTTTTGGATTCTTGTCTCAACATTTCCTCTCAAGCTTTTAACTTTCACATCTTTATGAATCATTTGGATTTGTTTCTGTCTTCTAATCGATGAGGTTCCAACTAATTTCAAGTCTTTTAGTTTTTTAGTCTTGAGTCTTTTTTTTATTACAAGAACATCCATAGGGTCTTGTCTTTTTGTTACAGTAAAGGATTTTAATTTAGAATTCACATCATAGGGCAAATCTTTTAAACTGTGAATAGCGATGTCAATAGAGTTATGTAGCAGTTCATTCTGAATTTCGCTAACAAAAAAACCTTTGTCGAGTATTTTATTTAAATCTTTGCTTAGTAATAGATCTCCTTTAGTTTTGATTTTTTTTATAACAAATTCAGTTTTAGGGTTTGTTTTTCTTAATTCTTGAATAACATATCTTGTCTGAGTTAAAGCAAGGCTACTAGCTCTAGACCCAACAACTAACTTATTAATCATTAGAAAATATTTTGTTAATTATCTTAAGAGCTTCATTGTTTTTACCGTTATTGGTTACTGAAATCAGGTTTTTAATAATTTTATCCGAAAATTTCTCATAAATTTCTTCAACTTCCTTTTTATTACCATTAAGTTTAGGGGAATTGGTAATCAATTCATCAAATTGTTTTTTAATGGAAATTATAGCTGGTCTTAGCTCTCTACTATCAACCCATTTATTAAATTCTGTTGTATGCTTTGTTAACATCAACTCGGCTTTTTTTATTTCAGAAATTCTTTTGTTGTAGTTTCTATTAACCTGATCTTTAAGCTTGTCCAGATCTACTAAATCAACATTTTTGTAGGTCTTTTTTAATTTTATATTTCTTGGAACTGAGAGATCAACAAAAGTTATTTTATTTGCTCGGATTTTATCAATTTCATTTAAATCATCGTCTTTAATTAAAGGCGTTTTTGAAGATGTACTAAAAATTACAATATCTATGTCCCGTAATCTTTTCTTCCAGCTTTTGTAATCAATATGTTTTAATTTAAACCTTTCAATTAATGGATCAACATTAGCTTTGGTTCTGTTGGTGATAAAAAGATTTTTAAATTTTTTTGATATCAATTGTTGAACTGAGAGTTTTGATGTTCTTCCAGCCCCCACACACAAAATGGATAGGTTATGAGCATTTTTAATGCTTCCTATTTGATCGATAGCAGCTGAACTCACTGAAATACCCCCTTTATCTATGCTTGTATTATTTCTTATGAATTTGCTAACCTCTAAAGATTTTTGGATCATTCTTTCAAGAGTGGGGCTGAGCATTATATTCTTTTTAGCAAGACTGTATGCTGATTTTATTTGATCAACAATTTGGAATTCACCTATGATCATTGATTCAAGTCCACTTGAGAGTCTGAATATATGTTTTGAAATTTTTTCAATTCCTCTCTTCTTTTTAATGTACGGCCTCAAGCCATCATTAAATTTTTTAAATCTACTTAGGGTCATGATAATCGAATGAAAAACTTGATTCTCATTTAGCTCTTGTAAATTGACTTCAAAATAAATTTCAGTTCTGTTACATGTTGAAATAATAAAAAGTCCTTGAGTTTTTACTTTTTTATTTATGTGTGCATGAATTTCAGAAATTTCGTTAGGGAATAGGTAGAAATGTTCTCTTATATTAAGAGGTGCAATTTTATAGTTTAAGCTTACTAAACCTATCATAAAAAATCTTTGAGAACGCAAAGATAAAATCTAAAAATTGATTTAAAGTAACGCTAAGAGTTCATTAATATAGTTCAAGGTTCAATCTGTTAATATATTTTCATTCTAAATAATATATCGTTACAGGGTATATACTTTTTTT
>CENP01062595.1_pt1 | contig 56668 bp, 42 predicted proteins | sample 361281 | NCBI WGS metagenome assembly CENP01 (sample SAMEA2591122, study PRJEB7988) | marine metagenome | biome: marine biome (ENVO:00000447); feature: deep chlorophyll maximum layer (ENVO:xxxxxxxx); material: saline water (ENVO:00002010), including plankton (ENVO:xxxxxxxx) | depth 70 m
TTGGATGGTGAATCAGGAGTAAATGTCGATAATATTTCCATGAGAGGCTCGAGTGGTATAAGTTTCACTCAAATGGATGAATCCCACTTTAAGAAGGAATTGAGTAATCATGAAATCTCATTGATAATTTTACAATTTGGGGGAAACTCTGTGCCCTATTTTAAAACCAAGGAGTCTGTCAAAAGTTATGGTCAATCATTTAAAAGACAAATTCAGTTATTTAAGAGACTAGTTCCGTCTGCTAGTATTCTTGTTGTAGGTCCAAGTGATATGGCCTATAAAAAAGGCTTAAATTGGTTGAGCTACCCAATTATTCGAGAGGTAAGAAATACCATGATGAATGTTGCCTTTGACGAGCGTGTCGGTTATTTTGATTTATGCGGTTTTATGGGAGGTGAAGGCTCTATGGTTGAATGGGTAAATAAATCGCCCCCTTTAGCGGGACCAGATCATATTCACTTCACCCGAAGAGGGGCAAAAAAAGTTGGGGTAGCGATTGCAAATGCTATTAAGCAAGAACTGAATAGATATGAATAAATTAGGTCTATTTGGTATTTTTTTGATTTATAATTTTTGTATTTCTGCTCAACCGACATCGTTAAAATTGTTACCAGATCCTTTGCCGGAATCAGCTGTTCCGAACCAATTAGATTTTCCCAATGATAAAAAGAATTTCATACCTTTTTTTGATAAGTTAAACGATTTAATTTTTAGGGGCAGTAGCGAAATTAATATCGTTCATATTGGAGGATCTCACGTTCAGGCAGGAATGCTAACGGATGCCATAAGATTTAAACTCCAATCAATGTCTCCAGGCTTAGAGGGGGAGCGTGGATTTTTTTTCCCATTTGCATTGGCACACACAAATAATCCAAGAACGTATAAAACAAAAGCTTTTCCATCTCTGAACAACTGGACGGGTCAGCGATGTTCTGTTCCCCAGCATAGAGGGCCATGGGGACTTTCGGGAATAAGGGCATGGACTCGTGATACCTCTTCCAGGGTTCAAATTTTTAGTACAAAAGAACCTTTTGGTTTTAAACAAATAAGAATTTTTGCTGCTCCTAGCGATAGTTCAATGAGTGTAAAGTTTTTAAATGACCCCGATAGTTCATGGTATAATTCATCAATTGATGCATTTGAGGCGAGATATGAAAAAAATCAAGATACCATCAATTTTAGATTGTTTTGTGAAAACGCTAAACAGAATTATTTTTCCTTGGAGGGTGTGCAGGTTTTGAGAGGAACCCCTGGATTACGTTATCATGCCATTGGTGCTAATGGTGCTGCAACTCATTCATATTTGAAATGTGTTCGATTCAAAAAACAATTAAAGGCTATTTCTCCAGATTTAGTTTTATTCGGGCTTGGAATCAATGATGCTTATAAAAAATCAGGACGTTTTGATTCAATTGCGTTTGAGCGTAATTATGATAGTATTGTTAAAGCAATAAAGTCGGTTAATTCAGATTGCAGTTTTATTTATCTAACGAATAATGATAGTTTTTATAAGGGGCATTACAATCCTCACGGAGAAATTGTGCGCCGCTCTATGTATCGCTTAGCCAAAAAACACTCAGCAGCGGTACATGACTTATACAGCCTAATGGGAGGTCAAAATTCTATTGCGTTTTGGATTCGAAAAGGCTGGGCTAAAAAAGATGGTATTCATATGACTTCGGTGGGCTATGGGATTCAGGCTTATTGGCTTGCAGAGGCTATTGAAAGTGAATACTTGAGGAGCCAAATTCAAAATAGCTCTGATTCGGAAATAACTCAATTTAATTTGACTAATGATTGAACTCATACTTCGAGACTTTTCTCAAATTTGGTTTTTCTCCGCAAAATCCCCTCTAAATTTTATATCACTAGTTTTCTGGATATTATTTGCTTTTTCCTTGCTCATTTACGGTTTTGTGCATAGAAAACAAGCATTACGAAATGCATTTTTGTTTCTTATCAGCTTATTTTTTTATTACAAGACCAGTGGTGGATTTTTTCTACTTCTAATTTTTTCTACGGTTGTAGATTATTTAATCGGTCATGGATTATATAGAACTGTTTCTGATGTTAGACGGAGGTTATGGGTTATGCTCAGTGTTTTCGTGAATTTGTCAGTATTGTTTTACTTTAAATATCCTTACTTCATATCAGAGTTTCTTGTTGATGCTTTTCAAATGGAATGGAGTCCACAGCCAGTTCACGCTATATGGAGTAATGCATACCTAGGCACTGATTTTGTTGAGAATAAGATTCTTTTGCCAGTTGGAATTTCATTCTATACGTTTCAATGTTTGTCATACATTATTGATATCTATAGAAGAAAAATTGAGCCTGTAAAATCTCCTTTAGATTTTGGATTTTATGTCAGTTTTTTCCCGCAATTAGTTGCGGGCCCCATTGTTCGTGCATCTGAATTCATACCGCAGCTATATAAGCCCTATAAATTGACCCGTGCAGCTTTTGGTCTAGGGCTTTTTTGGATTATTAATGGATTAATAAAGAAAGTTGTTTTAGCTGATTATATAGCGAGCAATTTCGCGGACAGAGTTTTTGCACAACCTACATTGTATAGTGGATTTGAGTGTTTACTCGCATTATTTGCATATTCTTTGCAAGTTTATGCAGATTTTAGTGGCTATACGGATGTAGCTATCGGTGTGGCTTTATTGATGGGATTTACATTGACAAAGAATTTTAATTCTCCTTACAAGGCTATAAATGTTGGTGATTTTTGGAAACGTTGGCATATTTCGTTGAGCAGTTGGTTAAAAGACTATTTATATATTCCACTTGGTGGAAATAGAGAGGGTTCTTTTGCCTCGTATTTAATCATTTTCCTTTCATTTTTTGTTTTGGGAATTATGGCAGAGTCATGGAAAGTTCCAGCATTTTTAGGAATTTCCTCTCTTCTTGTTTTTCTCTTGACCAAATGGATTACGAAATTTCGAAAGTGGTTAAATACAAATATTAATTTGATGCTAACAATGCTTTTAGGTGGTCTTTGGCATGGATCTTCTTGGAATTTCGTTTTTTGGGGTGGTCTCAATGGCTTAGGACTAGTTGTATACAAATTGTGGAAGAACATCCGTCCATGGAACCCAAAGTCTTCTCTTTTGACTCGATTTTTTGGAATTGTAACAACATTGTTTTTCGTCACTTTTACTCGAGCTTGGTTTAGATCTGAAAGCTGGGAAAGTGCAATTTCTATTTTATCACGAATTTGGACATCATTTGATATTTCAATTTCTGATGATATTTTATTTGGTTTTTGGCGCCCATTGGGATTGATGTTAATAGGTTATCTAATTCATTGGATTCCAGAAAGGCAAAAATTGTGGTACAGAGAGGCATTTATTAATGCCCCCTTATTTATTCAGTGGATGATTAGTGCACTGACAATCTTACTCTTGTACCAAGCAATGGCTGCAGATAGCCAGCCATTTATATACTTCCAGTTTTAAAAAATAATTTAGTGTGTGGCTTCATCAACTGATTTTTCGTAGCCTCGGTAAATTGAAGCCAATTTCATTATTTTTTCTCCATAATTAGATTTGTGAACTTTTGCTACATTGTTATCCCATAATTTTGGATTAAGTCCGAGTTTTTGAGCCTCTTTTGTTTCTTTAAAAATTGCAGATGGTCCACTATTATAGCTAGAAAGTATGAATGGAATACGATTTTCAATTGATACCCCTTTTAATTCCCAATATTCATTTAAATAATTAATATATTTTAAACCAGCCCTTATATTTTGTATGCCATCAAATAATTGAATAGAATCAATTCCAATTGATTTAGCTGTTCTGGGCAGTAATTGCATGAGCCCTATTGCTCCTGCATGGGATACGACATTATTTTTAAAACGACTTTCTGTAAAAATTAGTGCGTTTAAAGTATGTTTATCTAGAGAAATATTATCTTTTAATTGCTCTTCGTAATCGCTGATATTTTTTTGATTTTGAAAATTTGATTTAAAATTATGTGACTGAAAAAAGCGGATTTTCTTTCTCAAGGAGGGGTCAGAAATCATATTATTTACGGAGTTAATCATGGAGCTATCCCTGCTATTGCAAGCCCATGAAATTTCTCCTTTGCCTAAGAAATCAATATTATGTTTAAAGGGTGTTTTTGAATGCAGTTCTTCTGCTAAATAGTCAGGTAGAAGCCATCCAGAATGGTTAAAGTTTGCATGGCGCCACATTTTTTCTTGTTTTATGGAAAGTGGATAGGTATTAGATTTTTCTAATGTAATCGATGGTTTCGGATAATCACTTAATAAAAATAGGCTATCACCTTGTCCATATTTGACCCACTTAAATTTTCGAATCGGAAGTGAATATATAAATCCATTTCTTTCTTGCCGAGGAATATTTCCGACAGCCATTGAAACGTCTTTTTGGGACAGAAGTTTTAATGCCTTATTTACACTTGAAACAAAAACCCAATCAATATTAACTCCGTTACGTTTACTCCATTCATTGACTAGGAAAAAATCTAAGCCTTCCGGGTTACCATTTTCAATATTAATTGCTCCAAGGTCTGCAAAAAATGCAATTTTTATTCTTTTACTGAATTTTGTCTTTTTGGCCCCTTCATCATGTTCATAATTTAAAGTCGTTCTTAGTTCTGGTCGTGGAATAAAAATTACTAGGCAAAATAAATATAAATAAGTCTTATATGAGATTCTCTTCATTGTTGAAAGATCATTAATTGCTATTACTTTTGCCCTATTATGCTTGGTTTAAAATTACCTACAGATCCTCGCTGGGCAAATTCTGTTGAAGAAAATTTAGAAGAGATATTGGTTGACCATGCTTATTGTGAACAGAAAGCTGCATCTACCGCAATATCTCTAATTGTTACTTATCCCGAGCTTAGTGATTTAGTTACAAGTATGATATCACTTGCTAAAGAGGAAATGACTCATTTTTCAATGGTACACAAACTAATTATAGAAAGGAATATGACACTCGGAAAAGAGAGGATAGACCCTTATGTCCATAAAGTTTTGGATTTTTTCCCCAAAGGTGATCATAGAATGAAAAGACTTGTTTATCGTTTGTTAGTAGCTGCTTTGATTGAGGCCCGAAGCTGTGAAAGGTTTAAAGTTTTATCTCAAAAACTATCGGATGAAAAACTTAAAAAATTTTATGAAAAATTGATGATTTCCGAGGCTGGTCATTATACACTTTTTTTGGGTTTAGCAAGAAAATATGGTGATCGAAATGATGTAGATAAATTATGGAATAGCCTTTTGAAATATGAAGGAGAAATAATAAAAGAGTTCGCCGATTCCAATCGTGTTCATGGCTAACTTTTTTTAAAAATATGGTACAACGAATATTGAGTAATGAGTATAGATAATTCAATAAAAAAATTAACATTAGATTCTGTCCATCGAAAATTGGGTGCTAAAATGGTTGAATTTGCAGGATATGAAATGCCTATTCAGTATTCAGGAGTAACTCATGAACATCTTGAAGTTCGCAAAAATGTAGGAGTTTTTGATGTTTCGCATATGGGAGAATTTTACGTTAAGGGTCCGGATGCAACAAATTTTCTTCAGTTCGTTACTTCCAATGACATATCTCGCTTATCTCCAGGTAAAGTCCAATATTCATGTTTCCCTAATAATAGTGGTGGAATAGTTGATGATTTATTAGTTTATTGTTTGAGTTCTTCGGAGTATATGCTTGTTGTAAATGCTTCAAATATTTCAAAAAATTGGAACTGGTTAGATATGAATCGGACTTCTTACGATGTTAAATTGACAAATTCTTCAGAAAGTATATCTCTTTTTGCTGTCCAAGGTCCTAATTCAATTAAAGCATTGCAGTCTTTAACATATATTGATTTGAATAATCTCTCATATTACACATTTGAATCCATGAATATAGCTGATATTCCAGATGTTCTGGTATCAGCCACCGGTTATACTGGTTCGGGTGGGTTTGAATTATATGTGCCTAATGACCAAGCTAATATACTTTGGGAAAGGATTATGGATTCAGGTTCTGAATATGGAATAATTCCTATTGGACTCGGGGCCAGAGACACTTTGAGATTAGAAATGGGATACTGCTTATATGGAAATGATATCAATGACAATACTTCACCTATTGAAGCGGGTTTAAGTTGGATTACTAAATTCAATAAAGAATTTATTAATTCTGGTTTTCTAAAGAGGCAAAAGGATTCTGGGGTTGAAAAAAAACTTGTTGCTTTTGAATTAATTAATAGAGGAGTGCCCCGAAAGAATTATGTCCTAGCAGACCAAATGAAAAATGAAATTGGTATGGTAACAAGTGGAACTATGTCTCCTTCTCTCGGTAAAGCAATAGGGATGGGGTATGTGAAAACAATAAACTCAAAATTGGGAACTGAAATATTTGTGATAATTCGAAATAAGTATCTAAAGGCCAGAATTGTGTCGCTACCCTTCTGGAAGAAATAGTTTAAGCCATGAATGAAAATTTGAAATTAGATCAAGTTGATCGTCAAATACTTGGACATCTTCTTTTGGATGCCAGAAAGACGTTTACTGATATAGCAAAGGAGTTAAATGTATCATCTGGTACTGTTCATATCCGCGTAAAAAAAATGGAGAAATCTGGAGTTATTAAAGGGGCAAGTTTACAATTGGATTATGAAACTCTAGGATATGGTTTTATTGCATTTGTGGGAATATATCTGGATCAAACTCAAAATACTTCCCTCGTTATAAAGGAGTTAAAGGGAATTCCTGAGGTCACAGTTGCTCATATCGCAACTGGGAGGTTTGGAATTTTTGCAAAGATCCGCTGTACTGATACGAAGCACGCAAAAGATGTTATTTTTAGGATTAGTGAAATTCCAGGTGTAATTAATACCGAGACTATGATTGCTCTGGAGGAGTGTATTAACTCAAGTAAGAATTTGCTCCAAACAATATTGGAAAAAATGTAATTTTTTCAGGTATTAGAAATAACTCTTTCTTCGGACTCCTACTATATGTTTTGCAAGTCGCATTACCTGTTTGGTGTATCCATACTCATTATCATACCAGACATAAAGGATTGCAGTTTTTTTATCATCATGAAGGAGCGTTGCTTGACTATCAAAAATTGAACAGCATGAGTCTCCAATAATATCGCTTGAGACTAATTCTTGACTAATTGAATATTTTATTTGTTCTACAAGAGATCCTGCAAAAGCAGCTTTTTTTAATGTTCCATTAATTTCTTGAATCGTTGTTTTTTCAGCAAATTGCAAATTTAAAATTGCCAAGGATCCATTGGCAACTGGCACTCTTATGGCATTGCTGGTGATTTTTTTACCAAGCCCAGGTATTGCCTTGTCCACCGCTTTTCCAGCCCCAGTTTCTGTGATAACCATATTCATTGCTGCAGCTCTTCCCCTTCTGTATTTTGAATGCATATTATCCACTAAATTTTGGTCATTTGTGTATGCATGAATTGTTTCAATGTGACCTTTTTTAATTTCATAATTATCATTCAATATTTTTAAAACAGGAACTATTGCATTTGTAGTACAGCTCGCAGCCGAAAAAATTTTATCTCCGCTCAAAACATTTTCTTGATTTACTCCGTAAACAATATTTGGAATGTCCTTTCCGGGGGCTGTTAATAGAACCTTTTGAACACCTTTACTCAATAGGTATTTTGATAAGTTTTTTTTATCTCGAAGAACTCCCGTATTATCAATGAGTAAGGCATCATTAATTCCAAAATTCTCATAATTTATTCGCTCACCAGAATTCGTTGATATTACGTGAATAGGCCTTCCATTAATAATTAGTTTAGATCTTTCATGATCAACTTCCACTGTTCCAGGGAAGTGCCCGTGAATTGAATCAACTCTCAAATTCGAAGCTCTTTTCTCAAGATTTACTGAATTTAGTTCTCCTCTAATTACAATTGCTCTTAACCTTAACTGATTTCCCCGTCCTTCTTGTGTTATTAACTCTCTTGCTGTTAGTCTACCGATTCGACCAAAGCCATAAAGAATTACATCTCTTGGTTGAGGATTTTTGTCATTAGAATTTTTAAAGTCTATTAATTTTGAATTGATAAAATTTTTTCTTTCCAAAAACACACCAGCTTCTCTTTTCCATTCCAAGGATAGTTTTCCAATATCAATAGTCGCATTTGTGATTGAAGAATTTGAAATAGACTTAGCTATTGAAAGAGTGTCTTGAATAGTTATAGGTTCGCTCGCCATGACTGTGGCATGAGAATGTGCTTGAAGAATTTCGGAAGACTTTTGATCAAGTAGTGGTTGTCGAAATAAAACAATTTCTACATTTCTCTCATAAAATAAGTCACCTACATGTTTAATTAATTTAGATGCTGATTTTTCAAATTCAATCCTTTCATTTACCGAAAATTGGTAGTTGTCTAGTAAAGGGTTCATCAAGTTTTAGTTATGTTTTTTATGTCAATTGTTTAACATAAAATTACCACCCGGTGTACCAAATGTATCATTATAAACAAAAAAAATAATTATATTTAAATTGTTAGTTTTGAATGCTTTATATAAAAAAGAATACGTGTATTATTCACACGAAGAGTCTAAAAATATTCTTATCTGAACTATATACCGAATGCGAAATAATCCGGTCTTCCATCGGAACGGTACCCTTGAAGTAGAACTCCATCCCCAGGGTTTAAAGTTTTAATAATATTTTCAACGTCGTCTTGAGAATTGACTGCCTTGTTATTTAATCGCGTTAAAATAAAGTCCTTGGGTACTCCTGCTTTTTTTAATTTCCCATTGCCTACATTTGATATGATCACTCCAAATTGGATTCCGTATTTATTTTTTTGTTCTTCACTTAAAGCTTCAAATTTGGCTCCAAGGCTTAATTGGGATTCAATCTCTTCTTTTTTGATCATATCTGTATTTCCATCGCGATTCCGAAGTGTGATATTGAAACTCTTTTTCTTTTCACCTCTTAAAATTTGAACTTTAATTTTATCCCCAGGTCTTCTGCTTCCAATGGCTTCCAAAAGTTCCGATGATTTCGTTATAGTCTTGTCTTCTACTTTGACAATAACATCACCTTTTTTGATTCCTGCTTCTCTTGCCGCCCCATTAGGAGTTATATCAGTGATGTAAACACCTTGACTAGCAGATAAAGATTCTTTCTCTACTAAATCCTGATTGACATCTAAAATATTGACACCCAAGTAAGCTCTTTGGACTGTGCCATATTTAAGCATATCGTCAACAACTTTCCTTACAATGTTTGCAGGCACTGCAAAACTATACCCTTCATATGAACCTGAGCGAGTACTAATTGCAGTATTAATCCCAATTAATTGTCCGGATGTGTTGATTAAAGCACCTCCACTATTTCCTGGATTTACAGCAGCATCAGTTTGGATAAATGCTTCGATTGCAGATTTATCGTCAATTATATTTATATTTCTGCCTTTTGCAGAGATAATGCCGGCAGTAACTGTGGATGTTAGATTAAAAGGGTTTCCTACAGCAAGAACCCATTCGCCAAGCTTTAGATCATCTGAATTTCCGAAAGTTAAAAGCGGAAGATTTTTTACATCAATTTTCAAGACAGCAAGATCTGTTGTGGGATCCGTTCCGATAATTTCCGCCGGGTACTCTCTGTTATCATTTAAACTAACTTTTACTTCTTTAGCATTTTCTACGACATGATTATTGGTTACTATATAACCATCCTCCGAGATAATAACTCCTGAGCCAGAGCTTTGGACAATTCTAGGGGTTGCTTTTGGTTGGGATTCACCAAAACCAAAGAAAAAGTCTCTAAATGGATTATAATAATATCCTTGTTCAACAGAGGTTTTGACATGAACAACTGAATTAACAGCTTCTTCCGCAGCAATGCTAAAATCTGTGGAGGATGTAATTCCTTTTACACGCTCAATTACTTTGATACTTTGAGTATTTTCTATACTTTTTTCAATTTTAGGTTCTTGAAATTCTGAAAATAAAACTGCACCAAAAAGGCCGCTTATCACACTAATTAAGATGACAATTAGGGTAGAAGAAAATGATCTTTGAGACATAAATTTTTTTTTTTAAATATACTATATGTTGGTTTTCAAAAACCATTCCACTTGCTACATTTACATAATGTTAAGACAATTTGTCAAGTACCATGGTTCTGGAAACGATTTCATTATTTTTTCCGGCAAGCCAAATAGAATAAAGTCTTCTGATATTCAGGACTTGTGTAAAAGGAGTTTTGGAGTTGGTGCGGATGGTGTCATGTTCATTGAGAAACCTGAATTGAAGAGTATCGATTTCATTGTTCATTTTTATAATCCAGATGGCAAACTTGGATCTCTGTGTGGAAACGGTTCACGATGTGCAGTTTCATTTGCGTCGTCACTTTCCTTTTTCCATGGGAAGTCATGCACGTTTGAGGCCTTTGATGGTAGGCACAGTGGCCAATTATTGGATAATGATTTGGTTAGTATTAATTTTCTAAATTCAACAAAACCTGTAAAGCAGGCTTCAGGTTTTTTTGTAAATACTGGCTCTCCGCATTACATTGAAATCGTAGATAATCTGAATCAAATCAACCTTGCTGGAATCGGCCCTTCGATGAGCAAGGATGTCTTTCCCTCAATAGCATGTAATATTAATTTTGTTCAGAGGGATGGAGATAGTTTTAAAATGATAACTTTTGAAAGAGGTGTAGAAAAAGAGACATTGAGTTGCGGAACTGGTGCTGTTGCTGTTGCGTTGGTATTAAATCAAATAAGTAACATCAAATCTCCAATTACTGTAACTGCAAAAGGAGGAAATCTAAAAGTGGATTTTTCTTTTGAGAATGAAGTTTACAATAATATAGTATTAACAGGCCCTGTAAAGAGGGTATTTCAGGGGGAATGCAACATTTAGAATCAAAGAATATCGTTTTAAGGCCTTTGGAGCCATCAGACATTATAAATCTCTTGAAATGGGAAAATGATCCAGAGAATTGGGTTCTAGGGATCCGCACAACTCCGTATTCAAGGCACTCCTTGGAAAAATATATTTTAAATTCGGAAAATGACTTTTGGGAAGTAAAGCAAATTCGTTTTGCCATAACTCAAAAGTCAGATGAATTATGTATTGGCCTAATTGATATATTTGATGCTCAGCCATTGCATTTGAGAGCTGAGGTCGGAATATTAATTGATCCAAAATTTCGGGGAAATGGCTTTGCTTTCCAATCTTTGCAAATAATTCAGAAGTGGGCAAGTAATTATGCGATGTTAAAATCTTTGAGCGCCAACGTTTTCTCTGAAAATACCGCTTCTTGCGGTGCATTTGTAAAAGCTGGATTTAAAAAAAGTGGTATTTTAAAATCATGGTTTAAGACTCCAATGGGTTGGAAAGATGTTACAATTTTGCAGTGGCAATCATCAAAATTCTGAGTTGAATGAAAAAACTTATTTTAATTATTTTATTTGGAGCATTTGTATTCGCTGGAATAATTGCTTTTTCTCCTTATCGCGGGATGTTAATAGACTTTTCAATTAAAAAAAAAACTGATTTACCTTTTTCTATTTATGTTCCTGAAGAGGGTGAATCCATATCTATTTTGTTGGATTCTCTCAAAGCTTCAGAGAAGATTCATTTCTCTAAATGGGTTTCATTGATAGCCCGAATTCGTGGTTATGATTCTGCTCGGTTTGGACATTATAAAATCGATTCAAATTTAGGAGCAATGCAGTTCTTGAGAAAATTATCTCTTGGTTATGAAGACCCAATTAGATTTAGAGTTGCGGGTTACAAGAATAGAGATAAATATTTACAAGAAATTTCTAATTTTTTTCCATGGTCGATAGATTCTTTGCGAAAACATCTTGGAAATGATAGCTCATGGACACATTTAATTCCCAATACTTATGAAATTTATTGGACAACATCTCCAAAGGGAATTGCGAAGCGAATTGATCAAGAATACAAAATTTTTTGGGGAAATCATCGTAAAGCAAAAGCAGATGCTCTAGGTTTGAGTCCAGATCAAGTAATGGTGTTAGCCTCTATTAGTCAAGCAGAGACAAAAGTTCTAGAGGAGATCTCCAGAGTTGCAGCATTGTTTGTAAGTAGGTTGAGAATTGGAAAGCGACTGGAATCAGACCCGACTGCAGTTTATGCGTTTCACGAATTAAACCCGGATGAAGGGGTGGTTAGGCGAGTGTCAAGGAAAATAACAAGGATAAAACACCCATATAATACTTATTATATATCAGGTCTTCCACCAAGTCCGCTTGCTTCTGTTGAACCACAGATAATAGATGCCGTATTACAATCAATTCCGAAAGGAGAAATTTATATGTGTGCGGATCCAAATCGTATTGGTTATCATAATTTCACATCATCTTTTAGACAACATCTAATAAATTCTCGTAAATATCACAAAAGCCTCAATCAACGTGGGATTCGACAGTGAGATTCTTGAAAAAAATCACTCCATCCACTGCATCGCCAAGGATTACTGAGTCTTTATTTATTTCATCCCTTAGGAGCATTTTTGAAAGTTCGTTAATCACTCGTCTTTGAATTATTCTTTTTACAGGTCTTGCTCCAAAAATGGGATCAAAACTTTCTTGAGCCAACATTGAAACTGCTTCATCAGTGAAATCTATGGTTATATTTTTCAGTTGATCAAGTTGTTTTATAATTTCGGAGAGTTGTAATTTCACAATGGCCTTGAGATCTTTTTTTTCCAATGGTTTGAATGCAATGATCTCATCAATTCTATTTATAAACTCTGGTTTAAAGGAATCTTCTAATATTTCGTTCAGCTCCTCTTGAATTTTGCCCTCTAAAAGAAGCTCTGAGCCAATATTTGATGTCATGATTACAATACAGTTTTTAAAGTTAATTTGTCTCCCTTTACTATCGCGCAAATGACCATCATCAAGAACTTGAAGTAATACATTAAAAACATCTGGATTGGCTTTTTCAATTTCATCTAGTAATACAATTGAGTAAGGCTTTTGTCTGATGGCTTCGGTAAGCTGTCCACCTTCTTCGTGCCCAATATAACCTGGAGGTGATCCTATTAACCTCGATATGGAGTGTCTTTCTTGGTATTCGCTCATATCGATTCTAACCATTGCACTTTCATCATTAAAAATAAAACTAGCAAGACATCGCGCCAATTCAGTTTTTCCAACACCTGTAGGGCCAATAAATAAGAAAGAGCCAAGTGGCTTTTTGGGATCATTTAATCCTGCCCTAGATCTTCTCAAGGCATTGGATAATGCCGAAATTGCTTCACTTTGACCAACAATCGAGTTGCTTAATTCATTTTCTAATCTAAGGAGTTTACTCTTTTCACTTTCAATCATTTTATTAATAGGTACCCCTGTCCATCTAGCAACTGTTTCCGAAATATCATGTTCTGATACTTCTTGTTGAACGAGTAGCTCAGGACCTTTAAGTTTCTCTAATTCTTTAAGTGCATTGGCTAATTTTTTTTCAAGTTTTCCAATTTTTCCATATCGAATTTCCGCTACAATTGCATAGTTTCCTGATCTTTCTGCTTGATCAGCTTCAAATCGACTTTGTTCAATTTCTTCTTTTGCATTTTGAACATTTTCAATTGTTTCTTTTTCTTTTTCCCACTGGGATGAAAGCTTTGATCTTTGTTCAATGATTTCTGCAAGATTTTGTTTTAGAATTTTTAATCTTTCTTTATCATTTTCTCTTTTAACCGCTTCTTGTTCAATTTCAAGTTGAGCTAATTTTCTATCCAGACTGTCAAGCTCCTCAGGTTTTGAATTCATTTCTAATCTAATTTTTGAAGCAGCTTCGTCAATTAAATCAATTGCCTTATCAGGAAGAAATCTATCTGAAATGTATCGTTGGCTCAAGTCTACTGCTTGAATGACTGCGGCATCTTTGATTCTGACTTTATGATGACTTTCATATTTTTCCTTCAAACCTCTTAAAATGGCTATCGATGCATCTCTATCTGGTTCGCTAACTTGAACTTTTTGAAATCTTCTTTCTAGCGCTTTATCTTTTTCAAAATATTTCTGGTATTCTGAAAAAGTCGTAGCACCCAAACATCTCAACTCTCCTCTGGCTAGGGCAGGTTTGAGAATATTTGCAGCATCCATAGCACCATCTCCCGCTGATCCAGCACCTATTAAAGTATGGATTTCATCGATAAATAGAATCACCTCTCCATCTGAGTCAGCGACTTCCTTGATAACGGATTTTAGTCTTTCTTCAAACTCACCTTTAAACTTAGCTCCAGCAATAAGTAGTCCCATATCCAAAGAATAAATCAATTTATTTTTTAAGTTATCCGGGATATCACCTCTCATTATACGGTTTGCAAGTCCTTCGGCTATTGCTGTTTTTCCAACCCCGGGTGCTCCAACTAGAATTGGATTATTTTTCGTTCTTCGACTTAAAATTCTTAATATCCTTCTAATTTCATCTTCTCTCCCGATTACTGGATCTAATTTTCCTTCAGCAGCAAGAGCATTGAGATTTGAGGCAAATTGATCTAATGTTTTAAAGTTGTTATCTGACATTTAATGTTTTCTTTTCAAAACCACAAATCAGATGCCGAAGGGTTTTTTGGGCCAAAATGACAGTATTTTCAACTCTAAAAGTGTCATTATGGCTACTTAAATCTATAAAATGTTCATATTCTAATAAATCTTAATGTTGAACTATGAACTTTCTAATTATTGACTTTCCGTCAACACGGACTTCAAGGAAATGAAGACCATTGGAATAATTAGAAGCATCAAAATTAATTCTATTCGATCCCTTTTCACCATTTATTTGACTTTCCATTAGGATTTGACCTAAACTATTTGAAATCGATATACTCAAATCTATTTTTTCGGAAGCATTGAAATCTATGGTTCCTAGATCCGAAATAGGGTTTGGAGAAATGTGACCTAAGAAAAAACCAGGAATGATTATTTCCTGTATTCCGATACCTACAATATCTGCAGGAGTTCCCGCTGGCATTTCTTCTAGGCAGAAATCATCAACTGCCCATCCTTGATCATGGTAAGTATAATCAGCACCAAATCTAAATCTGAAAACTAAACTTCCTGGTTTTTCAACTGTAAATTTGATGGTAGAAGTTATGTAGCCATTGGTATTGCCAGACCAGCCCGGTCTTATAATATCTAATGAGGTAACATTTGTTGTATTGTACCATAGACCATTCGTCAGGGAGCTTCCAAGTGTATACCAAGTAATTCCTCCATCATATGACCAATCTACGTTTCCACCATCGTGGTATAACTCTGTGATCATTTGATGATCGAAGCTCATGTTGTATACTTTAAAGGTGTCAAGTACAAAGAATGGAGTATGAAGTGCACTTTGGCCCATATGATTGTAATTACTGTCTAATCTTGTCATCCATGCACTGGAACCACTCGATGCGCTTGAAATATCAGTTTGATTAGGTGTCCCAAATTCCCAATCATGTGGAAGTGATTTAATGGATGGGTGGAGAGGTAGCCACGATGCAATGTTAGGATCTTCAAAATCATTACAGTAGGGGTTTAGTAAATCAACATTTATTCTATCTAATGTTGTAAACGCTAGACATAATGAATCATCAGAAACCAAATTATCACCTTTAGCATTGGGACGAGATGTTTCCACACATATATTGTATGTCCCTGCCCCATTATTTACCCATAACTGTTTGATGTCATACCATTGTCTTTGCCCACGCATCATTGGAGTAGTGCTTCCAGATTTATTCTTAAAGACCACCGTTTCGTAGTTAGACCAGGGGCCTCCGTTGACTTTATAGCGAACCTTACAAGAGTCTAATAGTTTAGCACCCGTATTCTCTATACGAACTCTGAGGTGTGAAGTATCTCCCGGAATAATAAGATATTCGAGAGTTTCAATTTCTACAGGTGATGCAGAGTTTTGAGGAGGTACATAAACCTCAAAATCATCTATTGCCCAGCCCTTTGCACTACTTCCGGCAGAGGAAACCATCCTCGCCCTTAATTGTATAGGGTTGGTGGAGTAGTCCCAAACACTTAATGGTATAGAAGATGTTATCCATTGTCCTCCGCTACTTCCTAGCCAACCCGGAGTATTCAAAGAGGGTACAGCAGCCGATCCATAGCCAGATCCGTACCAATTGTAACCTACAGACATCGAAGCATTCCCTAAAGTATTCCAGGTTCCATTTTGGAAGTATTCGATTGCGCCTCCATCGCCTGCTGCAAAATCGAATTTATGTTTGAAACGCAGTTCCGCGGCTACAGTTGTATCAAACTCGGTAAGCGTCGGAATTCTCAAAATTTCTGTCATTCCGGGTTGATAGTCATCTTTTAATCCTGTGATCCAACAATTTGTACCCGAGGCCGCACTGTTCCAGCCACCACCTTTTGCAGGAGTACCAAATTCCCACATTTGCAATGTGCCAGAGCCACCTTGTCCGAAAAAACTGAATTCATCTCCGATACAATTATCAAAATCAACTGGCCCAAAAGCAATGGGATAAGAGGTTGCACCTGATGAGATTTTTGACGCGGTATCATTTAATGCAAAACCGTCTCCAGTAAGAGTTGTCCAAGCCTTTACTTCAAAATCACCATTGTAATATGTTGGTGGAGTTGAAACAGTAATTGTAACCTCTGCGCCAGGAGCTAAAGGACCTGGGTGAGTAGTGGTGTAGGTTCCTGAATTTGCCGCAGTGCAAAGATCTTGAACCGTGTAAGTTATGGGGATATTAGATTGAGCAACTGTACCATAGTTTATTACTTTGAATATTACATTTTGAGGATTCAATAAATTCACAGAGTTCAAAGGAGACTTGACAATGCTGACCCCAACATCTGACGCAGGTCTATCATAAATAATGATATCGTCCAAAGCGATATCTGCCATTTGTCCAGATCCGACTTTTCTTGCTAGAATTCTAATATTCACAACATCACCCGCATAGGGTCCAAGATCAACAATTTTAAATTTCCAATCATCGACTTCTTTGGTTTGCTGTGGATTTATTATCGGAGCACCTGGTACTGTTTGCCAAGAGTTGCTTCCGTTTGGAATAACTTGAACGTTTAGGAGATTTATATCTGATCCGTACATGTGGTACCAAAAGGTTAACACTGGATTTGTTAATGACGAAAGGTCAACACATTTTGTTGTACTAAATAGAGCTGCTGGTCCATTATTTCCATAGGTTCCCTCAGCGTATAGGTAATTACCTTTCTTTCCCCGAGACCATCTTGGTCCAGTTGAAAATGTGGGGGTCAAGTCATTCCCTATCATAAACGCATAATTTGATGAATTGGAAGCCGGAAGAGCTTCCCAATCTTGCGTATTGAATGTTCCTGGGTTGGCTGCAGTTCCGTTACCTGGTGCCCATCCAGCTCCATCAAAATCTTGAATATGCGGAAATTGATTGATAGGGACTTTATGCTCAATGAAAATCGGACCGATACTATCATTGCTTGAATTGGGATCACCTTGAACCTCAGACCATGCATATATATCATAATTTGTGAAAGCACTCATATTTGCTTTTGGTGTGAAAGTATATGAGGCTGTATCCCCGAGACCTAATAACTGATATAAGGTGTCTCTAAATATATTGGTGGTATTCGTTGTTAAATCCGTCACTGAGTATGCTAAAGGAATTGTATCTATTGGAAAAAACCCTTCAGATCGAATATGCACTCTCACATCTTCATTAGAGGTATACTGGCAAAAACCATTTTGAGGCTTGAACAATGCCAACATTTCAATATCTGCAGGATCTGGTTCATAAACGCTGATATCATCTAGAGCCATATCTCCGAGATCATTGTTTGATGTATTGTTCTTGTTTCCTAGAAATCTGATCCTAATTATTTTACCTAAATAAGGATCAAGATTTACTAACATTTTTTCCCAAGGTTGATTCTGACTGGTCTGAAATTGTCCTGGAATCATTGCTATCGCGTTAACCCAAGAGGGAGATGCAGATCCAGTATCAATATCAACACGCATATTTCCCATATTCTGGCCATATTTGTGATACCAGAATTCCAATACTGCATGATTCAAACCGGTAAGTTTAATACAAGGAGTAATTACTGTTGTGTTATTGTTTGTATTTCCCTGAGATGCTTCTGTATACAAATATTTTCCTGTTCCTGTAGTATGATCACCCAGGGGTCCCGTGTTTGGAGTTCCGGTTTGTCCTACCCTTACAGACCAAGCAAATCCAGTTGAGTTGGTATTTGGAGATACCTGCCAATTTTTTCCAGATGGAGGATTCCCCTGAGGGAAAATTCCCCTGTGTAAGGTGCCTGTTCCTCCAACTCCAGCACCTTGAATCCAATCAATGGATGAAAAATTTTCGACCCAAGGGAAATTCGTTACTAGGTAAGGAAAACTATTTGGTGTCGTCACCCCACAAATAGCGGGAGGAGATGGGTCAATCCAGAAGGTATTGTAAGGAATTCCTGAGTTTAAGGACGGGGCTCTATCCATGTTTAAGCATGCTGTGCAGTCATATACTTCTACATACCAATCGACAGAATCTCCCACAATGAAATTTGTTAAAGTATGAAAATACTCTGCTGAGTCTGGACATGCTGTGCTTATGCTACTTGCCATTTGAACAGTATCCCATGGTCCATTATTTAACCGGTGGAAAAGCACAACTGAGTCTATTCCTGAGCCAAGATCTTTGGCTTTTAATCGTATTTCTTGGTTACTTTGATATCTTGGACCAATGGGTTCTCTTTTTGGGTTCAAATTAAAGTCTATTGTTGGAGGAACTAATTCGCAAGGAGCAGCTTTAACTTTAAGGTTGTCAACAAACCATCCAGCAGGATCAGCAGTCCCAAAAGGGCTTCTATATTCTAGTATGAACTGAATCAAGCAATTTTGATAACCATTAGCAGTTCCACTTGGTCCATTACCTATAATACTGGAAATGTCAAAAGTCTCACCAACCCACCATGATGCTGATGGTGCAGCTCCAGTACCAGCTGTCGTAAGGCCACCCCAATATGGAGTTCCATTAGGGTTTGCATAGGATAATTCATTGAAATACCCAGTGCTTCCGTATGAAGGTGATGTGCCGCTGTAATGAGTTCCATTCAAGCGAGTCCATGAGGCGCCGTTATCATTGGAGACTCTAATGTAAGCATGTTGGCCAAAGTGAACTTTACAAATTTGAGCAAAGCTTAAGCTGACAAATACATTACCAACTGTTGAAAATGTATCTGTTTGAAAAATAACTGAGTCAAAAGGAACAATTTTGGCATGGTATGAATTTGGAGTTGAAATAGAGAATGCTGAGGTGTCGTTCCAATATGGTATTGTTGTTCCCGGGGATGTGTTAAAGGTTGTTACTGAATCAGGTCCAGAGGGGGGGTCGAATTTCTCCTCAAATACAACGGTTATTGGGCTTGTCTGCGCAAATGTCGATAGAGAAAAAAATGAAAATACTAATATGAATAAAAATTTGTAACAGTCTCTCATAACTTTTCTTGGGTGCGTAAGCTTAACTCTTATCCTCAAATATACAATTTTAAGCCCTTCATTCCTCAGCGTATACTGAGCGAGAGCAAGCTATTACCATCTAATTTACAAATTAGCTCATCACCTGCCTCTATAGAAGCCACTCCTGATGGAGTTCCTGTAAAAATTATATCTCCTGATTTAAGAGTGAAAAATTGACTTATATAACAAATTAATTCCTCAATTGAAAAGATAAAATCTCTTGTATTACCTTTTTGAACCAAATCGTTATTTTTAAATAATTGTATTTCGTAATTTTTTTTATTCGGTGATCCTTTGATCCATCTTCCTATAGCGGCTGATCCATCAAAACCTTTTGCTTTTTCCCATGGTAGACCAGCTTTTTTCAGTTCACTTTGAATATCTCGTGCTGTGAAATCTATACCTACAGAAATGGAGTCTACATAGCTCAGGGCATACTTCGGCTCTATGTATTTGCCTACTTTTCCAATTCGCATGATAAGTTCTAGTTCGTGATGGACCTCTTTTGTCCATGGGGGGATAACAAAGGGGTTTCTCGGTTGCAGTATTGCTGAGTCTGGTTTGCAAAAAATAACGGGTTCTTTTGGTGTAGAATTACCTAATTCCTTTGCATGATCAGTGTAATTTCTTCCAACGCAAATTATCTTCATTTGTGTTTTAATCTAATGGAGGTCAATATTTTTTTTGTAAAAAGTGGAAAATCTGCATTTTGAATCCATGAATAATACCCTGGATCTTTCTTTAGCACTGAAGCCACTGTTTGGTGTTTATATTTCCCGAAAGAAAACTGCTCTTCATTTTGCTCATTAAATGTTATGAAACCAGCAAAATCTGCGGCTTTGTTTCTTCTACTATATTCTGACAAACCATTAATGTCATTGGGTAAATCAGAATACCTCGAAACTTGAGCTTTAAGAATATCTAAGGTAGCTCTCACATCTGCTTCTGCGTTGTGTGCATTTTTTAGTTCCTTATTGCAATAAAATTGTAGTGCAGCACTCAGGTCTCTTCTTTCTTTTTTATGGAAAATATTTTGAACGTCAACAGCATTTACTTTATGCATATCAACTTCAATACCGGCTCTTAAAAATTCTTCAGCAAGAAGCGGGATATCAAATTTATTACTATTGAAACCAGCAAGGTCTGAGTGCTGAATGAATAAAGATATTTCTTTCGCCACGTCTTTAAATGTGGGGCAGTTGCTGACCATGCTATCTGTAATACCATGAATTTCCGTTGTTTTTGAAGGGATCGGTATTGTGGGATTGATCCTCCAAACTTTGGTTATTTCAGAATTATCTATATTGACCTTTATTATACATATCTCAACAATTCGATCGTGAATTACGTTAATTCCTGTTGTTTCTAAATCAAAAACACAAAGTGGTCTATTGAGCTTGATCATATTTCACGATCAATGTTCCAATTCTCAAGGTATTCAGCAACTCTTTTGATGAACATGCCACCAAGGGCACCATCAACGACTCTGTGATCATAAGAATGCGACAGAAACATCTTATGACGAATTGCAATTGCGTCTCCTTCGGGAGTCTCAATAACTGCTGGAATTTTTCGGATTGCACCCAATGCCAAAATTGCAACTTGAGGTTGATTGATAATGGGGGTCCCCATTACATTTCCAAAAGTTCCAACGTTTGTTACCGTATAAGTGCCACCAGAAATATCATCTGGTTTCAATTTGTTTTCACGGGCATTTTGTGCTAGCTCATTGACCTCTTTTGCTAAACCAGATAAACTAAATCTATCTGCGTTTTTAATTACAGGAACGATAAGGTTACCATTTGGAAGCGCGGTTGCCATTCCAAGGTTTATTGATTTATGCGAAATAATCTTATTTCCATCTACACTAACATTGATGTTTGGAAAATCTTTTATTGCTCTTACAACTGCTTCCAGGAATATTGGAGTGAATGTAAGTCGATTATTTTCACGCTTTTCAAACTCACTTTTTACCCTTTTTCTCCAAATCACAATGCTCGTAACATCAGCCTCTACAAATGAAGTCACGTGCGGAGATACTTTTTTGCTCATTACCATGTGATCTGCAATGAGTTTTCGCATTCGATCCATTTCTACGATATCACCATTTTCCTCTGAAGAGATACTTTGAGTCGAAAAATTATTCTCAATTTTTTCAGGTTGAGACAGGGGAGATTCGGAGGGATCTGGTTTTATTTCCCCAAAATCCTTGGTTTGAGAACTATTTCTATTAAGAAATTCCATTAAATCCTGTTTTGTCACTCGACCTTCATTTCCTGTTCCTGGTATGCTATCTAATATCTCTTGAGATAACCCTTCTTCCTTAGCAATACTTCTTACTAGTGGACTATAGAATCGGCCTGCACTTTCTCTGGATATTTTTGAAATATCGGAGGCAGTCGATTCCGAAGGAACAAATGGAACTTTTTCGTTAAAAGTTTTATTTTCTGTTTGAATATTTTCAATTGGCTTGGTTTCTTTTGATTCAAGTTGAGGTTTAGAACTGGTCGAATCAGCATTTTCCTCGGATTCAGTTGAAATGTGAGCGATTACCTGACCAACTTGAATCACATCATTTACTTGAAACAAAATTTTGGATAATTTTCCAGATACAGGGCTAGGCAGATCGCTATCCACTTTGTCAGTTGCAATAGTCAAAACGGATTCATCCATGGAAATGGTATCTCCCTCTTTTTTTAGCCATTCAGTAATGGTTGCTTCTGCTACAGATTCGCCCATCTTGGGCATGGTTAATTCAAACATCTTAAAAAATTTCTTCTACAAATTTAATTCAAATGAGGCCGTTGAAGAATGCGTAAATATCAAATTCAGGTCTCCAATGGTGAGCATATCTTATATCAGCAAATTTAATCAAGTTAGAATTTGTTAATTGACCAGAGTGACAAAAGACACCATCTCTAAGCGATGGTAAACCAATGGGTTTTTTTGAGATGTAACCAACCCATATTTTTTTTTGCAAAAAGATTTCTGGTAAGTTTTTTATGACGTAACGCCCTTTTGGGGACCATATAAAAATTGGAATTCCAATTATCACAACAAATGTGATTAATATGTTCAAGATATTTTTTGTTCTTTTTATTTCTGGCTTTGATAAAGCGGCTATGGATAAGTCTGATGAGGTCTGATAATCATCACTACCTAAGGTCCATGATGCGTATTTAAAACGATATTTTAAATTATTTTTCCTTAAAAAAATCATAGCTCGAATGATCTTTTTAAGATCAATTTTTTCAGGATAAAAATGAATTTCTGAGAATTGTAGAGGGTCTTTCTGAGTTAGTAAGTCATCTATGGAAATATCATAATTTGTCATTTGGTTAATTGGTTCAGAACTATCCCTATTTACGTGAGCTACACTATTCTGAGAAATTCTGAGAAGACGATCTCTAGATCCAATGTTCAATAAGAATTTAATTAATAAAAAGGTTATGAAAAATATTAGGCATGAAATCACAATTAATATTCTTGAGAATCTTAAATCCGATGGCAAAAGAGAGTAAAAAATGAGTAATACTGATGTTGAGGTTATAAAACCTGTGAAATAGCGAATAATAGATGCATTATTCGAGTAGGCCCCATTAATAATCATGCTGCCTACCCAAAGAGTAAGGTATGCTGGGAGCAATCGATCTATGAATATAGAAGGATAGTGGCCTCCGTTTGGGTATCTGTAGTTGCTTTCCCAGAAACTGATAAATTCATTTGCGAGAAAAAAACCAATTATGAATGTGAGCAAAATTGGTAGTGCTGTAAAAAGGTACTTCCTTATAATTGTGGACGATGCTTTGGTGTATATTCCTAATCGTATCAAAAAGCTGTATGAACGCGCATTGGTTTTCAAGTGTTTTTTGAAAAATATATCCATCGATTGATGAAAATTTTTTACATATGACCAAGATGAATGTTTTGTACTCTCTCCTTTAAAGTGGATGATTGGGCTTGTAGCAAAGTACCGGTTTTCATAATCTAATTCCATTATTCTGTATGATAAATCAATATCTTCTCCGTACATAAAAAAAGCCTCGTCAAAGCCATGACTTTTATTTAAAGCTTCTTTAGAAAGCATCATCCACGCACCGCAGTGAATTTGAGACTGAGCATTTTCGCTTTCAGCTACGTTTCCTAAATAATAACCTGCCCATTTTTTACTTTTAGGAAACAGTTTTGCGAGACCAATGATTCGATAAAAAGCTACCCATGGCGTAGGGAAACCCCTTTTAGATTCCGGTAGAAAATTTCCTTTTCCATCAATCATTCTGCACCCCAAGGAACCTAAATTTGGGAAATCACGAAACTCTTTTAAGGCAAGTTCAAAATTATCTTCTCCTACAATAGTATCGGGATTTAGAAATAGAATATAATCACCCGTTGCTTGTTTTGCAGCGATATTATTGGCGGTCCCAAAACCTAAATTTGATTTATTTTGAATTAAATGAACGGAGGGGAAATTTGATTTTATGTGTTCTACGCTATCATCTTTTGAAAAATTATCAATAACAATAATTTCTACATCAATATTTTTTGATGCTCTAATTACAGACTTTAAGCATTGATCAAGATATGCTTTAACATTATAACTAACTATTATAACGGATAAATCCATAATCTTAATTACTAAGGGTAGATTCAAAAAGAACTCTCTGCTGCAGGGATTTACTTAATGTAATTTCATCAGCATATTCGAGAGAGTCACCAATGGGCAGACCCCTTGCGATAGATGTTAGTTTTAAAGGTAAATCACCAATTTGTCGATATATATAAAAGGCGGTAGTGTCACCTTCCATGGTCGCGCTTAATGCCATTATGACTTCTTCAGAATCATTGCTTTTGATCCTATTCACCAATTCTTCAATTGTTAAATCACTGGGGCCAAGCCCATCCATTGGGGAAATTAGACCACCCAAGACATGGTATTTACCTCTGAATGCATTTGTTTTTTCTAATGCTAAAACATCTCGAATATCCTCAACAACGCAAATAGATTTATCATCGCGTTTTGGATCACTACAAATTGAGCATTTTGGACTATCGCTTATGCTATGACAATTTTCACAAAATTGAACATTTCTTCCTAAATCTTGTATCGATGATGCAAGATTTTCCATTCTATCATTCCCTTGCCTTATGAGATAAAGAATTAATCGAAGAGCTGAACGTCTACCAATTCCTGGTAGTCGCGACAATTCTCTAACCGCTCGTTCCATTGTTTTCGAAGGAAGTTCCATTATCACAAAAGTACGCCATCTTTACAGGCATGAAACCAGAATACATTTTGCTTCTTATGTTTAGCTATTTTGCTTTGCTTATTATTGTTGCAAAAGCAAGTACAAAGAGAGGAGATAATGCTACTTTCTTTGTAGGAAATCGTCAATCTCCGTGGTGGCTTGTATGTTTTGGGATGATTGGCGCTTCATTGAGTGGAGTGACTTTTATTTCGGTTCCTGGTTGGGTCGAATCTTCAGGTATGGCTTATATGCAAATGGTGTTGGGATATGTCGTTGGCTATTTCTGTATTGCTTTTATTTTATTACCCATATATTACAGGTATAATACGACTACAATCTATGGTTTTTTATCTCAGAGATATGGAGAAATAGCACATAAAACAGGTGCGACATTTTTTATTTTATCTCGATGGTTAGGAGCTTCTTTTCGTCTTTATCTGGTTGCAGCAATTCTTCAGTCTTTAGTATTTGATCAACTTGGAGTTAGTTTTATTTGGACAGTGATAATAACATTAGCATTAATTTGGATTTATACGAATCGAGGTGGCATACGCACAGTTATTTTTACAGATACTCTTCAAACTTTGGCCATGCTTGGAGCTGTATGTCTTTCAATTTATTATGTTTATCAATCATTAGATAATTCTGATGGAATTTTAAAGACCATATTTTCTCAGGAAGAGTCAAAATGGTTTTTCCCAGATGCAACAGATGGCCGAAATTTCTGGAAACAATTTTTAGGTGGAGTTTTTATAACCCTGGCTATGACAGGTCTGGACCAAGACATGATGCAAAAGAATTTAACTTGTAGAAACCTAAGGGAAGCTCAGTTTAATATGATAACTCTCTCGGGTATTCTTGTCTTTGTAAACATACTTTTTTTATCCTTAGGGGTACTCTTGCTAGTTTATGCTCGTCAAGAGGGAATTGATGCTCATGGGGATCAGTTATTTCCTGCAGTTGCAAATTATTTTGATATACCATTAATAGTAGGACTTTTATTTTTTATTGGTTTAATAGCTGCGGCATACTCATCAGCAGATTCAGCATTAACATCGCTAACCACCTCTTTTTGTGTAGATATTTTGGGCGTAGAAAAAATGAAAGAGTCAAGGGCGTTACTAATTAGAAAAAGAGTTCATATTGGGATGACTTTGGCAATTGTACTTTTAATTATTCTTGCACGGCCATTTGTTGATGCATCGATAATAAAAAATATTTTTACTGCGGCGGGATATACTTATGGCCCATTGCTTGGGCTTTTCGCTTTTGGAATTTTATCCAAGTCTAGTATTCAAAATAAGTTTGTCATTCCAGTAGCCGCATTATTGAGTCCAATTTCAACTTATGTTATAAGTTGGATATCTCCGATATATTGGAACTACACTTTTGGATTTGAAATCATATTATTAAACGGTTTACTAATGACCACGATGCTTTACTTAAGTTCGACAAAAGAGTATAGATGAGATAAAGAATAAAATACTAATGTCTAGTCTGTGAATAAACTAAAAATAAATGAAAATTATAAAGAATTTGAAACCAGTAGACTAATTATAAAGCCTACCAGCTTGGAAGATGCTGATTTAATTTATTTAATAATGAACTCTCCGAAGTTCATGAAATATGTTGGAGATAGAAAAATAAATTCCATTCAAGATGCTAAAGAGTATATTCAAAATAGGATACTTCCACAATTGTACTCAGTAGGATATTCGAATTATTCAATTCTCCTTAAGAAAAATAAAAAGAAAATTGGCATTTGTGGACTTTATCATAGAGAGGGTATTGATGGAGTTGATTTAGGTTTTGGAGTTTTTCCTGAGCACGAAGGTTTTGGATATGCTTACGAGGCGTCTAAGCAACTGGTAAATGCGGCATTTGAGGAATTTGGATTTCAGGAAATTAAAGCCATTACAGCCAAAGAAAACTACGCATCTCAAAAACTTCTAAAGAGATTAGGCTTCGAATTTGAAGGTCTTACAAATTTCTTTAATGATACTGAGGAATATCTTTTTAGAATAAAAAGGTCGGCATGACTTTTTAGAGTATTAAAAACATTTATTTCTATTCTAGAATTAGTTCTTGATAAACGAAATCGTTTTTCGAGTTCCTTTTGCAGATATTCTCATTAAATATTGACCTGATGCTAGTGTTTTAATATTTAAGGTCTTTTCCGAGGACAAGTTACCGCTGAACACAATTCTTCCAAGAGCATCGATGACTTCTATATTTTCAATTTCCACATCTCTTGGGCCAATTAGTTTAATTATATCTTGACTTGGATTTGGCAATAAAGACCATTCTATTTGCATGGTTTCATCATTTCCAACGCCAGATATTTGAATCAATACTCCGGTAGAATCCCATCCACAATCATTATATGAGGCTAAAGAGACATTGTAAGACCCTCCGCTAGAAGGATAGGAGTGTGTTGGGCTTTGAAGACTACTGCTGGATCCGTCACCAAAGTCCCAATTCCATTGGGTTGGTGATCCACTCGAATTATCTGAAAAACTTACAGTTTGCCCGCTGATACCATATGTGAAACCTGCAGAGACCGGTTGATTTATATTGAATGAAAGCGTATCTATATCTGTTCCACCCGAGTTTGTGAGAGAAAGAGTGGTAGATTTAGAACCGCTTGAAAAGTAAATAACAGAATGCGGTCCAACTCCATTTGCGCTACTTGGTATCGAGCCTGGGCCGAAATCCCAAGAAGCAATTGCCGTTCCCGGATTTACAGCTTGAAAAACAACAGTGTCGTTCATGCATGTAGTACTGGATATTGAACTATTAATAACTGCATTTGGGCTACTGGCTCCCAGGTCATAAACTCTAACATTGTCAATGTGAAGATTATTTCCATATCCATTGATAGCAGCAAATCTGAATTTTACACTCGGTCCAGAGAATCCAGTTGAGAGAAAAACCGTATCCTCACGCCACTGTCCGGAACTATTTGGTACAAATGTTCCTGTCTGGGAAGGAACAGTTGCGAGTACATTACCCGATTTTAAATAGCCAGAACCAACCCATGAGCTTCCGCAATTTGAAGAAACATCGATCCTCAGACCATCAGAATAATTTGAGTTGTATTCGGCATATGCAACATCAAAAATGAGAACGGGTTGCGATGTTCCTGTTAGGTCGATGCCAGGGGTTATAAGATAATCTTCTTGTAACGGAGCATTATAATTAATATTTGAAATATATGCTACCGAATTGTTTTGACCATTACTTCCAATTGCATTTTTCTGATCCCAAGTTGTGGAATTATCAGGATTTTCAATTTCCCAGCCTGAAGGTAAAAAGTTCCCAAAGCCCTGGTTAAAAGGTAATAATGATCCACCATTAACAATTACTGAAGAAGAGCTCGAGCTATCTGATCCAAAATTATTACTTGCATTTAGACTAATAGCGTACGTTCCGAAAGTATTAAAAGCGACCTGAGGATTCTGACTTGTTGAATCTGTTCCATTCATGAACGAAAATCCTGAGTTCGGGATTATTTTCCAAAGCCACTGATTAGGACTATTCAGGCTATTATCAACTAGATCAATTGTTTGGTTTAAACAAGGTAAAGAATTGCTTATGCTAAAATTTGCTGTTGGTGCACTTGTCACCTCAGAAATAGATATATCATCTATGGCAATATCACTTGAGAAAGCTGTTCCTGTTTTGCCACGGAACCTTACAACAATAATATTCCCTGCAAATGCTGCGAGTGATATATTCTGTTGGGTCCAATTAGATCCCGATACCGTATTGATTACCGGTGCATAATCATTATACCATTGACCCTGACTCAGTATATCAATATGTAGTTCTCCATTGGAACTCCCAGACATATGAGACCAAAATTCTAATTCTGGGATTATTGTTTGAGTCATATCGATACAGGGCGTTGTAAGAATTGCGGTGTTTTCGTAACAAGAAGAGGCTTCGAGATATAAATACTTATCACTGCCAGGACCTCCGGTATGGCCTGACGATGGACCTGTACCTGATGACGGTGTTCCTCCTGAATTTGTTCTCCAGTCGATATCATCTTGAATACCATTTGTCCAATTGGTCATATGCCCAGAAAGATTACAAATTGTTCCAGCACAATTATTACTCGTTCCGCAAGTTGAGAAATTGTCAAAATTTTGGTTATAAGGCATAGCATATGTTGAGTCAGACTGCACAATCTCAAAAAGTGAAATCAACGTATCATTCCATCGGTTTTGATCTATCAAGGATTCTGCCCATACTTTTACCGAATAAGACCCTAGCGTACCTGCGTTTACGGTTGCACTAAATGTAAACACATGAGTGTTTGTTGACGCTAAGCTCACGTATGCTGTGTCTCTTACGATAGCATTATTTCCAAACTGATATGCCATTGGAACAGTGAAAATTGAATCTAAACCTCCATTTTCAATTAAGATAGATACAGGTAAATTTCCAGTATTTTGACAATCTGGAATACTGTTTGAAGGACTTAAAATAGATGAGATTATAACATCGTTTGTTAGTAAGCAACCTTGAAGACCAGGTGTTTTTTCAACGGCTACAGCTCTTTTTCCTACTTTTCCTCCAGGAGTTAATGCTGCGACGCTCCACCAAATTGTATTTGAAGGGTTTACATTGTAGAATGTATAAGAATTATTTATGGTTGTATCAATAGGATTCATGTATTCTTGTCCGAGCATGTATACTACGTAGCCTGAAGCATTAGAAACTGGATTCCAACTCACATTAAACGAATCAGGACAAGCCCAATTAAGTTGAAGGTTGGCAGGGTATCCTACTAAACCGATAGGGGCATCTGTTATGTCGCTGGCACTACCCCTTGAGATTCTAAAAACCAGGCTATCACCAACTCCATTTGGAGTTTGAAAAGTCGATTGTCGACTCGATGAGGGGGCCGTTGCAAACTGCGTAAAGGAATTTCCTCCGTTAGAGCTGAATTCTAAGCTAAAATTTCCAGTTCCATTTGGAGCATCCCATCTCAATGGGATTGTCGTTAGTGGAGGTAAAACCTCCCCACCGATAGGATAGGTAAGTTCCACTTCATCATTTACAATTGTCCATGTCACCCAATAAACTTGGGGTCCAGATGGAATTGAGCTACCATTTACTAAAAGTTTATAGGTCCCGTTATTTGGTTGATTAAGAGTAAATTGTTCTGAATTATTGAGACTATCAACCGCTCGAACTGCATTAGAATTCAATGCTGTTGAATTCGGAGTAGGATTAAGAACCCAAGGAAGCCATGTGGAAGCATCAAGTTTTAATGTAGAATTTAAATCATTGACGAGTGCCCTTCCAGCATTCACTGTTGCTTGAGGGTCTGTCCAATGAACCATGATTCGCAGTTCCTGAGCACCAAAAGGAACTGGAATATCTATCGTGTCCGTTTCATTTTGAGCTATTGTGTCCTTGATGAACCAATTCATCTCAATTGCTTTGGCCGCTCTGAGTCCATTTACTCTTCCATAACCATATTTAAAATCTGGACCAGGATTACCAAGATCATCAGCATTATTTGTCAGCAGTGCTCTCATCAATCCACCTTCTGGATCTGCTCCGTTATTATTTTGTCTGTAAGCGTCATATAATTGAGCTAAAACACCTGCGATACCTGGACATGCCATTGAAGTACCTGTAATTGATCGATAATCGTTAGGAGCTAGGCAGGAAAATACATTGGTCCCTAAAGCTGCAATATCAGGCTTAATTCTACCGTCATGGGCAGGGCCTCTACTACTTGATCCTGCAATAATGTCAGATCCAGTAACATTTGCTGTTGCTATTACATTTTTACCTTGCTTATGACCTCCAGTGATATTTCCCCATCCTGAACCCGCTCCATAATTACAGTTTGAATTCCCGTTGTTTCCAGCTGAGAATACGTGAGTTAAACTTGGGTGCTGAATAGCATCTAAATCAACACGGCGGGTGAAAGACGTGTACCCTGCATTGCACCCGTTAGAGTAGGAAGAGGCAGTGACTCGAATTCCGTAAAGCCCGTAATCAGTGTCAATATCATTTAAGTTGTCCGGGTAATCATAATAAACTAATTTCGATCCAGGTGCTTGGCCTTCGCCATCAGGATCCAAATTACCTGCCCCCATTATTGTTCCTGCGACATGGTCTCCATGTGCGCCGTTTGATGGTCCTGATTTATTTGCTAACACTCTTCCTGAAAAGTCTATATGAGGTTGAATATCTCCATCGTCTCCGTGGCCAACAACAATGCCATCTCCATCGTAGTTTCTTCCCCCGGCGTATGGCACTCTCAATGCATTTGAGCGATGATTTTTGATTCCAATTTTATTCTCTGGAATCGCGGGTGCTTCTTTTTGTTGGATGTAGGTTATCATGGGGTGTTTTGCTAGATCCATGACTTTTTCTGGAGATATTAAAATTCTAACTCCCTCAAATTGGGGTCCTAACAAATCAATCTCTAAGTTTTTGAAAAAATTCTGTAGCCGATTCCAGTCAATTGATGGAAGTCCTTCAATGTATAATTCCCATTTATTGCCTACCCAAATATAATCTGGAACGTTATTATCCGCTAGTTGCTTAGAAAGCTTCATTTCTGGCATCAAAACACTCATACCGGTAACGCCTTCTTCTTTGAGGGCTATTATTGTTTTAGAGTTCAGTTGAGAAAGAGTAATCAAATAGGAATTAATTGGAAGATATCCATTGTTTTCAATACCTGCCTTGTTCAGTCTTTGCCAAGACTCAGGGCTCAGAGGACTTGGTCCCGATATGACTCGAATAAATTTTTCTTGATTTCGCTCAGCATTGTTAAGCGACTTCATTGTAATTTCGGAAATTGAAGGAAGAGAGTAGGTTCCCGATTGTAAAATGACTCGAGACTTTTTATTTACTTTGTTTTCTAAGTTTATATTTTGTGCTTGACTAACAAAACAAAAGCATAGGAAAAGAAGAATGTATGATTTTTTCACTTTGGAATAGAATAATGTGATTTCAAGTTACGAAGTTATGAGAAGCCTGTTACTTTTTAATATTCATTTTTAAATTATGAGACTGTCAATTTTTTTAACATTTATATTTTTTGTTGGTTCATCATATGCTCAAAATTCTGGTCAGTATACGTCTCCTTCATCAGGAGAATCAAATCTTTCACGAAAAGCACTAGATTTTAAGATTTTATATCTTGCCGCTCACCCGGATGATGAGAATACTCGTTTAATTGCTCATTGGTCAAAGTTTGATGGATTTAATGTGGCTTATTTGAGTCTTACAAGGGGTGAAGGAGGGCAAAATATGATTGGTTCGGAGCTTGGTGAATCTTTGGGTGTAATTCGTTCTAGTGAACTTTATGCGGCAAGAGAAATTGATGGCGCGATTCAATATTTTGGCGAGGCTTTAGATTTTGGGTATTCAAAATCAGTTCAAGAAACACTGGATAAATGGAATGAAGAGAAACTTCTCAATCGTATTGAAGATGTAATTATGGAATTCAAGCCAGATGTAATCGTTACAAGATTCCCAGCTGACGAGAGAGCAGGTCACGGGCATCATACGGCCTCAACTGTTTTGGCCATTAAGGCTTTTGAAAATATCAAATTAAGATCGAAACCTGGCGAGTATTCTCCCAAAGCCATCTATTGGAATACCTCTTCATGGTGGATCCAGGATATAGAAAATGATGGGCTTAATGATTCTATTCAATCCATAGAGATCGGAGGATTTATACCTGAGTTAGGGAGATCATCATTAGAGATTGGAACAAAGGCTCGTGGAATGCATAGATCACAGGGTTTTGCGGGAAAAATAGATAGAGGGTTTAGAAAAGAATATCTGAAACTATTGGTTGGGGAAAATATAAATTGGAACAACATAAAAAAACTTCCAAGGAAAGATTCTCAAATGGATTTGGAAGGAGTTTATATCGATTTTATTGCTGAATCACCGTACTTTATTGAAGGTAAAGTACTGAAATCTGAGCTCGTTTGTTATAATGAATCGGAGCATGATTATAGTTTTCAAATCATAACCTCTAAAAATTCAACGAATCCTACTCGCCATAAAATTGAAAAGCATAAAAACTTATCGGTCCCGATAGATTTGACAAGTCTTGACGAAAAAACTATTCTATTTAAAGATGACGACTCAGGTGATGAAAGGGAAATAAACCTGTGGCCGAATTACGTGAAAGCTGATCGAGTTTTAGGTGAGGTTAGGCGTCCTGTTCAAATCGCTAAACGCTTCAGCATTAGTTACTCTATGCCCTGTGCAGTATTTGTAAAAGGTAAAAAACGTAAATTAAATGTCTCGATTCATCGCTGGAGCGAAGAGAGAAATTTAAAATTTGATTTTAAATTTCCAAAGGGTTGGAAAGTAGAAGCATTAAACAACTCACATAGTGAAATACGGTTTTCCCCAGACCAAAGGATATATAATTTAGAATTTTCGGTTGAGCCCCAAAAAAATGCAAAATCAGGGGATCTATATATTCAAGACATTACTCGAGGTGAATATTTAGACAGGACTGAAAAAATTCGCTATGACCATATTCCGCATCAAGAGGTATGGCTTAATGGATCTTTGCCAATTAGATATATCCCAATGGACTTACCTCCCTTAAAAGTAGGTTACATAAAAGGCGTTGGCGATGATGCGCCCATGGCTTTGGCTCAAATGGGAATTTCTGTCATCCATTTAGATCCTGATTTACTAACCTTAAAGCAGCTCAATGAGCTTGATGCTTTGTTAATTGGGGTAAGGGCATATAATGTTAATATGGGATTAAGATCTTCACAGAATTTAATTAATGATTATGTCCGACAAGGAGGTCGTTTGATTATACAGTATAATACAGCGTCACGAGATAGGGTTTTGAAAAAAATGGGGCCTTTGACTTTTAATTTAAGTAGAGATCGAATAACCTTAGAAACAGCTGAACCTGAAATGCTGGAATTAGATCATATTCAAATGAATTCACCAAATGTATTGGGTAAAAAAGATTTTGAGAATTGGGTTCAGGAAAGAGGTTTGTATTTTGCAGATTCATGGGATTCTTCTTTCACTCCAATGATCTCATGGAGTGATCCCGGAGAAAAAAAGAAATTGGGATCATGGATTGTCGCAAACTATGGAAAAGGTACAGTTACATATTGTAGTCTTTCTCTTTTCCGTCAATGGAGACATGGAGTAGAAGGGTCCTACAGGATTTTAGCCAATTTAGTTGGTCATGGAAAGTAGTTTATCTAGTCTAGATTGGGTGGCTCTCATTGGAACTCTTGGCTTTATTACTTTTTTTGGAATTTGGAAAACTAAAAATAAAAAGACCGGAAAAGAGTTTTTAGTAGGAAGTAAAGAAAGTCACTGGGCAACAATTGGCCTTGGAATTATTGCTACTCAGGCATCAGCGATAACATTCATATCTACCCCAGGTCAGGGATTTGCTGATGGTTTAAGATTTGTTCAGTTCTATTTTGGTATGCCAATCGCACTCTTGCTTATTGGCATATATGTGGTGCCAAGATATATGAGCTCTGGAGTTGCCACGGCTTATTCATTTCTTCAAAAAGTATATGGAAACAAAGTGAGATGGCTAGCAGCAAGCCTTTTTTTGCTCTCTAGAAGCCTTTCTGCAGGCATTACTCTCTACGCTCCCGGAATTGTCCTTTCTGCAGTTTTTGGGTGGAGTTTAAATGCAACAATTTTGATAACCGGAGCTATTGTGATACTATATACCGTATTTGGTGGTTACAAAGCTGTTAGTTTAACTCAGTCATTTCAAATGCTTGTTGTCTTCATTGGGCTCTTTGCAGCAGGATTCGTTTTAATTCAGGAATTACCAGATACAATGAGTTTTTCAAAATCTTGGGATTTAATGGCTGTTTATGATAGAACTAAAATTTTAGACTGGTCATTTAACCCCTCCAATCGCTACACTGTCTGGTCTGGTCTCGCTGGTGGTTTTTTTTTGGCAATGGCTTATTTCGGCACAGATCAGAGTCAAGTGGGAAGATATTTAGGTGGAAAGAGTAAAAGAGAAATTCGCATAGGAATGTCTTTTACAGCATTGATAAAAATTCCTATGCAGCTATTTATATTGGGATTAGGTTTGATGTTATTTACCACCATGCATTTTTCGGATGAACCCATTTGGCATAACCCAGCGGTTCAATCAAAGTGGCAAAGTATTTCATTTCCAGAGGTTAATAGTATCAATCAGTCATGGGAAAGTATGATATACGATAGAAGAGAAAATGCGATTGAATTTTCTGAGTCTAATGGTAGTTTTAATCAAGAGTTAAAAAATGAATTAGTCTTACTACACCAAAAACGAGATTCACTTAAGAATAAAGCTGAAATGTTATTAGTGAATAATTATCCTGGAATAGAGACAAAGGATACTGACTATGTTTTTCTTGGATGGGCATTAAAAAGTCTTCCGATGGGTTTGCTTGGGCTTTTGCTAGCAGTAATTTTTTCAGGAGCCATGTCAAGTTGTAGTGCAGAATTGAATGCTTTATCTGCCACATCAATAGTTGATTTTAAAGAGACATTTGGGAAAAAGAAGGAAACAAGTGTTTTTATCTCACGTGCTTTGACCGCATTTTGGGGTTTTTTAGCACTAATTATTGCAATGAGTGCATCATTATCAGAAAACCTGATTCAATTAGTTAACATTATCGGATCTCTATTTTATGGCCCAATGTTAGGTTTGTTTGCATGCGCATGGATATTCCCTAGATTTAAATCATCTGCCGTATTCACGGCTGGAATGATCTCTCAAATCTTGGTTTTGGTACTACATTTATTGAATAATTTAGATGTCATTCAGTTGGGATATTTATGGTATAATCTGATTGGATGTATTTGCGTTGTCTTTATATCCTCAATTCTCTCTTTGAATGTTTCGAATAAATAATTTCCATTCTTTCAACAATACTTTCGACCGCTGGACAGATATTGGAATTCAATTCCGTTAGTTGCAGTATTTGCTTCTGCTTTGGTCTGTTTGTATGTGGATAATCAGCGCAGGCAGAAGGCCTTACAGCGTAAATACTACATTTATTGTCTTCGATTAAGAAAGGACAGGGTAATTGTTGTAGAACATAGTCTCCGTCTTCATCAATTTTTAGATATGATTTTTCAAAATCCAAAACCTCATAACCAAGATGCTTTGAAACTCTTTGTCGGTCTCTTTTTGTCCATAAAGGACCCGTGGTTTTGCAACAATTAGCGCAATCAAGACAATCAATTTTCTTAAAAGCTTCATCATGTAATTGATGAATTACAGTATCTAAATTTTTTGGATTACTTTTTTTAATTCGTTTAAAAAACTTATTCCTAGCCGTTTTCTTATTGTCCATAAGAATGCAAGATTAAGTTTTGAATCTTGGTCCGAAATTCCGATGTAAAATCTGAATAACCTTTGGTTGCTGGACCTGAAAAGCCAGCATGAATTTCAACTAAATCACCTTTTTTATCAAATAAAAGATAGGTGGGATAAGAGATGAAATTACTAATCGGTAGAAGCCTTTCAACCTCACTTTTCTGCGCTTTCCCTGCGAACAGTATTGGATACTTAAGATCCAAATAGCTTTCTATTCGTTTAATCGAATTTAAAGACCTCAATCTATCTTCATTTTTTTCAAAGGCTAAAGCATAAATATTAAGATTGTCAAAACCAGAAAGCTCATTAAAAAAAGATGATTCATCAAGACAATTTGGACACCAGCTTCCCATGACTTGTATCAAGGTTACCTTTCCCTCGCCAATTGGAACACGGACTAATTCTCCACTCTTGTATTCCGGAAGAATAATATCAAGCTTTGACTTATTATTAATAATCTTGGTAATTTTATATGGGTCATCTAACATGCTGGTACTATCAGGAACCCCAGTAAAAGGTTCCGAATATGACTCTCCACTAAAATGTATGCCTTCAATGTGTCCATTTTCTTTTATGTTGATGAGAAAGCTATAAGCGTGAACTCCATCAAAGGTGCTGATATACAATTGATTTCCCATTCGGTTTCCAGCCAAATAACGATAGTCTCCAGTTTGAGTAAGTATAGACCCAGTATATTCATTCGTTTTTGGATCTCGCTGAAATTCTGCGATACCTGCTTTTGGGTTTAATGAGCTTGATTTTAGTTTCAATAAAAACCTATCTGATAATAAGACTTCACTTTCATTGGGTAAGGAAGAGAAAACACTATTGGGAAAACGATTGATTTTTTTCCTTGACTTAGTTTTATGTAAAATCTCAAAAGGATAAGATTTATTATTCTCTGTTTTCACAAAAACTCCAGTGAAATCATTTTTGGAATTTAGTCGTATTTCAGATTGGAAAGGAAATGTCCAAATGTATTTCTTAGCATCTTCATCAAACCCCTGAGAGGTTAATTGAATTTTTTCATCACCATTTATTATAGCAATAGCCTCAAAATCTTCCGATTCCTCTGTAGATATTGTTTCAATTTGAAAAAAGAGTGTGTGGTTTTCACTAAACTTGATATTGGCATTCCAAGAATTAGAACTTTTCATATTGCTTCTGGTAAATAAGTATGTAGAAAATGCAATAAGTCCGAAAATTAATGCAAGGGCTATCAGAAGATGTTTTTTTGGATACAAATTTTTATGTTTTCGTTTTAAAAGTTTGAAATACTTGTTTTATAATTTTTTATACGCTCATTAAGCCTTTCGGCAATAATATTATAGCTGTTTTTATCATGAAGATTTATAGGCTTACCTATGACATTAAAATAATATTTAATTTTAGGCTCCGTGCCGCTTGGCCGCACCGTTATTCTGTCATTATTCTCCATAATAAATTGGAGAACATTGGATTTGGGAAGTTTAATCTTAGTAAATTCTCCAGAGATTATATTTTTCGCTTGACCAAGTTGATAATCTAATATTTTTTTCACCTTATAGGAACCTAATTTTTTTGGAGTTTTGCTCCTGAGATTGCGCATAATTTCACGGATTTCCTCATCTCCTTTTTTACCCTTTTTTACAATGCTTAATAATGAGTCAAGATGAGTTCCAAACTTGGAATATAGTTTCAATAATTCTTCATAAAAGCTAGATCCGTTTTCTTTGAAATAACTAGCGGCCTCCGCTAGTAATACTGAAGCAGAAATTGCATCTTTATCTCGCACAAAATCCGAGATCAAATAACCATAGGATTCTTCCCCACCAATTATGAATTCTTTTTCATCGTTTTTATTAATTAAATCAGCGATCCATTTAAATCCAGTGAGAGTAATTAAGTTATCTATGTTGTATGATTTAGCAATATTATCAAGGATAGTTGAGGTGACTATAGTAGAGGCTGTAAAGGCATTGCTTGGAAGTGATCCTTGACTTTGTCTTTGATTTAGTATAAAGTTGAAAAGTACGGCTGCAGTTTGATTGCCATTTAAAAGAATGATTTCATCAAAGTTATTCTTAACCGCTATACCAACTCGATCCGCGTCTGGATCGCAACCGATAACAATATCTGCATTTATTTCTTTGGATCTTTTGATAGCTATGCTTAGTGCTTCTTGTTCTTCAGGGTTTGGTGATATTACAGTTGGGAAACTTCCATCAGGAATAGCCTGAGATTCAATTATTTCAACATGTTGAAAACCCAAATTCTTCAAGGCTTTTGGCAAAAGAGTAATCGAAGTACCATGAAGAGCGGTAAAAACAATTTTGAGATTAGAATGAGATTGATCTCGGAAGGAAAGATTTTTTATTTTCTCAAGATATTTTATGTCAATTTCATCGTTTAACTCTTTAATGAGTCCAGTACCTCCTGCCCACTTTATGTCAGAAATATGAGTATTTTGAATCCGCTGAATAATCTCTTTATCGTGGGGCGGAATTAATTGCCCTCCATCTGACAAGTAAACTTTGAAACCATTATATTCCTTGGGGTTATGACTTGCAGTTATTACAATTCCCGCATCGCAGCATAAATTTCGGACAGAAAAACTTAAAATTGGCGTAGGTCTGAGTTCTGAAAATATAAAAACGTCTATATTATTTGAAGAAAATACTTTTGCGATTTCTAAGGCAAACTCTTGGCTTCTTAATCGTGAGTCATAGGCAATGGCAATTCTCAGCTTTTTTTTGTTTTCGCGATTGAGATAATCAGATAATCCCTGACTGGCAAGGCCAAGAGTATATTTATTAATTCCATTTGATCCTAGTTGCATTACCCCACGCAGTCCACCAGTACCGAATTCTAAGTTTTTGTAAAATGCATTGTTAAATAATTCAGGGTCATTATCAATCCAATTTTGAATAATTAATTTATCTGATTGGGCAATATTACTTGTTAGCCATCTATCAGCATTCTTCTGCGCAATGGGGTCAATTATATTATTCAAGACAAGATTTATTTTACTATAATTTAAGAACAAGTTTCTGTTTTTGAAAAAGAGAAAAGATGGTTTTTCGTAATCCTAGAAATTTGACATTTTTATCGCAGCTATTGCTGCTTCCGTCCCTTTATTACCGTATTGCCCTCCTGAACGATCAATAGATTGTTGAATATGATCATCAGTTAATACACAAAATATTATTGGAGTTTTGCCATTTGCATTTAAATCTGCAATTCCATTTGCCACTCCTTGAGCAACAAATTCAAAGTGATCTGTTTCTCCTCTTATTAAAGACCCGATAGCAATAACAGCGTCAAATTCTAGAGATTCAGAAACTATTTTACATCCATGAATTAGCTCGAAGCTTCCCGGAACAAAAAAGTCTTCAATATCCTTGGAGTTAACTCCTGCTTCAAGGAGTAATTTTTTTGCACCTTCTTGAAGACTTTTTGTTATTTTTTCGTTCCATTCAGAAACTACAAGTGCAAATCTTTTTCCCTTTGAAATGGGAAGTTTGTTTATGTTGTAGGAAGGGTGATTTGCAGACGACATTTAACGGTTGTTCATCTTTGCTTCGCAAAAAGAAATTAAAGCGTCTATATCTTGAGCTTCATCAGAGTTTGAAAATTCTGATTTCAAACGTTTATAAATCTTTAGAGCTGTTTTAAAATCTTCTGACATTTCTGAAGCAGTTCCTGCTTTTTTGAGAAAAATTGGTGTAAGGAAGTTGTTTGAATTCTTCTCTGCGGCCTTAAGGTAATACTCTGATGCCTCTTCAGGTTGATTCAAATTCGCAAACGCATCACCAATGGCTCCTTTTGCAAGAACACTCAATACCGGGTCACTTCCTTTAAAGTTATCTAAATAACCTATTGCGTCAGCAGGCTGGCCTAGATTGAGATAACAAAGTCCTGCATAATAGTTGGCTAAATTCGCCGCTTTAGTAGACCCATATTCATCGATTATATCTAGAAAACCAATGGATAGCCCATTGCCATTTAGAGCAAGCTCCAACGAGTCTTTTTCAAATGCCAATTGGGCAGGGTAAATTGCTATCTGAGCTTTTTCTTCTTTCGGTTTAGTTATAAATTGATTGTAGCCCCAAGTCCCTGCAATAAGAACTATAACAGCGCCGAGTACGTATAATATTTTTTCTTTATTGTTTTGGACAAAGCCTTCAACTTTACTTAAGCTTGCTTCTACCGCAGCTTCAGGATTGTCAATTAAATCGAATTCTTTTTTCTTAGCCATAACGTTTATAAAATACCAAATCTAAATAATAGGGCCGCAAAGATAGCCAAAACCGTGGATTGGAGCTATTTTTGAAAAATGCATGATTTAATTCTTTCAGACTTACGTTTGGTTCATTTTAAAAACCATACTTCTATTGATTTTTCTTTTTCTCCGAAACTGAATGCTCTGGTAGGTTTAAATGGTGCAGGAAAAACAACTATTTTAGATGCCATTCATGTTTTGTGCATGACAAAGAGTTATTTTCATAATTCCGATGCATATAACATTCAATTTAATGCTCCTTTTTTTGTTTTGGAGGGAAAAATGAATATCGAAGAAGTTCAAACCCCAATTTATTGTGGTTTGAAAAAAGGTGAAAAAAAAGTATTCAAGACTGATGACTCCGAGTATGCTAAACTTTCTGATCATCTAGGTCGATTTCCAGTAGTGATGATAAGTCCTTATGATCGTAATCTGATAACAGATGGTAGTGAGGCAAGAAGGAAATTCATGGATTCTGTAATATCCCAAACAAATAAAGGGTATTTAAAAGCACTCCTTTCCTACAATCGATCTTTATCTCAAAGAAATGCTCTTTTAAAATATTTTGCAGCAAATCGAACGTTTGATGGGTCTATGCTTCAGGTTTATGATGAACAATTAGCACTCAATAGTAAAATCATCTATTCATCTCGCCTTTCCTTCGTTCGAGATTTTGAACCCATTTTAAAGAAGTATTATGCTTGGATGGCTGGTGAGAAAGAATTAGTCGGAATTGATTACAAGTCATCTCTACATGAAAATTCTATGGAGAATTTACTTCGCGAAAACCTTGAAAAAGATAAGGTTTTACAGTATACTTCAAAAGGTATTCATAGAGAAGATTTAATATTTAACCTCCATCAAGAGCCCATAAATCGAGTCGGTTCTCAAGGTCAACAAAAATCATTTGTTGTAGCCCTAAAATTAGCTGTTTTTGATTCCTTGAAGCTTTCCCTAGGAATAAAACCAATCCTTTTATTAGATGATATTTTTGATAAATTGGACTCAAATCGAGTTGAGGGACTAATCCGCTTAGTTAATGAGCATCATTTTGGTCAAATTTTTATAACCGATACTCACTCTGAAAGAACTGAATTCATGATCAAATCAGTTAATGAAGAGGCCAAAGTATTTGATTTAAGCACTAATGAATAAACCAGATCTCAAGGGCATATCTGAAATACTAAAAGTCTTTAAAGATCCTTTTAGAGATAAAAATGCATATAAACTGGGATTGGTGCAAAATGCATGGATTGAGATTTTGGGTAATCAGGCCTTTCAGAAAGTCCGAAAATTTTCTTTAAAGGGAGAAACATTATTTGTAAAATGCGATTCAAATTCTTTACGACATGAGCTTAGCATGCAAAAGACTCGATTGGTTCACGCAATTCAGGTTAAGCTTGGTGAAGAGGTAAATATTAGTGAGATAATTTTGAACTAGAATTTAAGGGTAGTCTCTTTCCACTAGAATATTTCATGGTTTTGAAAAAAGAAATCACCTTCTATTTTTGCATTTGCATCACTATCAGATCCATGTATTGCATTTGCAGATATTGATGTTGCAAACATTTTACGAATTGTGCCTTCTTCTGCTTCAGCAGGGTTTGTGGATCCAATAAGCTTTCTAAAGTCATTGACAGCATTCTCTTTTTCAAGAATTGCTGCTACAATTGGCCCCGATGACATGTATTGAACAAGATCATTAAAAAATGGTCTTTCCGAGTGAATTTCATAAAATTTTTCAGCTTGCTCACGGCTCAGTTTAGTTAATTTCATGGCTTTGAATTCAAATCCTGATGAGTTGATTTTATTTAAAATAGCTCCGATGTGACTGTTTTCAACTGCATCAGGCTTAATCATTGTAAAAGTGAGATTCGTCATGGATATTTTTTTTAGATTTCGGCGGCAAATTTACGAAATTTACATTCATATTATCTGTGAGCTATGGAGGATAGAATTATTGATTTTTTAAGGAAAAATCCGGGAAACATTGTTTTAACGAGTCACTTTAACCCTGATGGAGATGCCATAGGCAGTACTTTGGGTTTTGCTCATTATTTACAAGGTCAAGGGTTTAATGTCAATGTCATTTTTCCAAATGAGCCCTCGATTCCCTTAAGAAATAGTTTAGGATATTCCTCTAGTTTTGTTCATATCGATCAACACGAAAGAAATAAAACAAAGACAATTATATCTCAAGCAAATACTTTGTTCGCACTAGATTATAATGTTTCATCAAGAGTTGGAAAGGAAATGTCTGCATTAATTGATAATTTTTCTGGAACCAGAATTCTAATTGATCACCATGAATCACCTGATCATTCATTTGATTATATGTATTCTTTGACATCAAAGAGTTCTACGAGCGAGATGATATTTGACATAATTGAAAAAGACGGCGGAGCCGTAGATATTGCATGTGCAGACAATCTGTTAATGGGATTGATAACAGATACAGGCTCTTTTAAATTTCCTATAACTTCGAGTAGAACTCATGAAGTCGCTGGAAAATTATTGAATTTCGGAGCACAGCCGTCTATAATTCACGAGAGGTTATACGATAATAACTCAAAAAGTAGAATACTTATTTGGGGACTTGCATTATCGAATATTTTAATCACTGAGGACAGTTCGGTTGCGATTTTATCGATATCAAATTCTGATCTTAATGAACTTAATTGTCAACCAGGAGACACAGAAGGTCTTGTTAACCAGGGGTTAGGTATAAAGGGTGTTAAAATGTCTGTTTTGATAAGAGAAGATTCAGTCGGTTCACTTAAGATGTCTTTTAGAAGTAAAGGAGATGTAAATGTAAATGATTACTCAAGACATTACTGGCAAGGGGGAGGGCATAAAAATGCCGCTGGTGGTGTGAGTGAATTAACAATTCATGAAGCTATTGAAAAAGTAAAGTCTACCTCTAAAGAAGTTATAATCGATGACCAGAACATCTAAGTCAGATTTATACCCTTATTTGCTCTCCATTTTAATGATAACATTAACAGGTTTGTCTTTTATGTTTGCCGTTTGGCTAACAACTTCATGCTCTACTCAAGTAAAAAATAATGATGATCTAAACATTACTAATGTTGACGGTTTAGAGAGAATGATCGAACAGAATCGGGCCGTCCTCCTCGCTGAAAGGGAAGATATTCAAATATTTGTCGACTCTTCTGAATATCCATTTCAAAAAAATGGTCTTGGAATGCAAATAGCAATTATTGAAAATGGTCGAGGCCAATCTCTTGATACAGGTGATGTAATTAAAATTAAATCGAAAGTGATGTCCTTAAATGGCCATGAGTTTTACAATTTTGATTCCACTGAATTTTCAATCCTTCGTGATAACAAGATGATTTGGGGTGTTCAGGAAGCTACTTTAGGATCAAATCGTGGAGATAGTCTAATTTTGGTTATCCCCGCGCATCTAGCTCATGGCCTTGCAGGTGATTTAAATACAATTCCTCCTTTAACCCCGCTCGTTTATTACCTTCGCATTCTCTAAACAACTTGGTAAAACTCTCAATGTAGATTATTATGAAAAAAATAGCAGTATTAGCCTTAATGGCAATCTTTATAATTTCTTGCGGTGCAAAGCCGGGAGGTGGAATAAAGGTTAATGGTGAGAAGGTAAAATTACAAGATGGAATTTTTGCTTTTTTGAAATCCTCAAAAGGAGATATTTTGATCGAATTAGAATATGTCAAAGCCCCTCTAACAGTTGCCAATTTCGTGGCCTTAGCTGAGGGTGATCACCCGGAGACAAATGTAAAAGCAGGTGAGCCTTTTTTTGATGGGTTGAAATTTCACCGTGTTATCCCTCAATTTATGATTCAGGGTGGCGATCCCATGGGAACGGGGCAAGGTGGTCCTGGGTATAGTTTTCCAGATGAGTTTCATCCAGATTTGAAACATTCGGTTCCAGGTATATTGTCGATGGCCAACAGTGGGCCGAATACAAACGGTTCTCAGTTTTTTATTACTGAAGTTCCAACAGCATGGCTGGATAATAAGCATTCAGTTTTTGGGAAAACGATCAAAGGGCTCGAGAAAATAATTGAAATCTCTGGAGTTGAGAAAAATGCTTCAAATGCTCCTAATGAGGACATCACAATGACTATTGAAATAATCCGAGTTGGAAAAAATGCCAAAGCATTTGATGCGCCAACAATATTTAACTCAAAAAAAGATGAGCTACTTATTGCCCAAGAAAAGAAAAAAGAAGCAGCTGCACTAAAAGGAATAGAGAGATCTTCTCAATACCCTTGGTTGATGGATGGAGGCGTTGTGGATTCTGATATTTATGAACCTAAATATAAATTTTGGAATGCTAAGGCTCGCAAATTAGCAGATGGATTGAAAGTTTTTGATATTGAGCTAGGGGAAGGAGATCCAATAAAAAAAGGCGATCAGGTGCTGGTTCATTACGCAGGTTATCTTTCATCTGGAAAGCCTTTTGATAGCAGTGTCAAAGAGATTGCAATGCAAATGAATAATTATAACCCTCAAAGAGAGCCATATAGTCCTTTCCCTGTAATTGCTGGCCCTCAAGGCAGAGTTATTGAAGGATGGAAACGCGGACTGATTGGACTAAAAAAAGGAGGTCATTCAAAATTACTTATACCTTCAGAGTTGGGATACGGATCTAGCGGAGCTGGACAAGTTATCCCTCCGAATAGTTCTTTAGTTTTTGATGTCTGGATTGAAGACGTAATCCCAGCAAACTAAATTATTTGATTAATAATTTCCCAATCGTGGAAAAATAATTCTTTTTAAATATCATAATTATGAATGATGGCTTATACGCTCGATTGAACACCTCAAAAGGAGAAATAATGTTCTCCTTACACTACAAGAAAACCCCTATGACCGTGGGGAATTTTGTCGGTCTTGCCGAGGGTACTAAAAAAAATTCAGCATTCCCTGAGGGTCACAAATATTATGACGGACTTTCTTTTCATCGAGTAATACCAGATTTCATGATTCAAGGAGGTTGTCCTCAAGGAAAAGGAACAGGTGGCCCTGGTTACAACTTTCCTGATGAGATTGTGTCTGATTTAAAGCATTCTGGTCCAGGAGTACTATCAATGGCCAATGCAGGTCCTGGAACTAATGGTTCTCAATTTTTTATTACTCATGTTGAGACTTCATGGTTAGATGGAAAACACACTGTTTTTGGAAGAGTAGTGAAGGGGCAAGAAATCGTGGATAAGATATCTGAAAATGATAAAATAGATTCTATTGAAATTTTATCCATTGGTTCCGAAGCTAAGTCATTTGATCCCCATAAGGCCTTCGAGAAGGGAATACAGGCGCAAAAAGAGATTGAACGAAATTCTAAAGCGTCTGAATTAAGGGCTATCGAATCATCCGTGAAAGGGATGGAAAAGACAGACTCAGGCCTTTATTATAAAATGGAATTGGAAGGAAAAGGAAAGGCCCCAAATTCTGGACAAAATGTAAAAGTTCATTATACAGGAAGTTTACTTGATGGATCTGTATTTGATTCGAGCGTTCAACGCGGTGAGCCAATTGATATACCAATCGGCATCGGAAGAGTAATACCGGGCTGGGATGAAGGAATAATGCTTCTAAAAGAAGGAGGAAAAGCTCGTTTTGTTATTCCATCGGAATTGGGATATGGCTCACAAGGCGCAGGGGGTGTGATTCCACCGAATGCAACATTGATCTTTGATGTTGAACTGATAAAAGTAGGCTAATACTGTGGAGACCATTGGATGGATTGCCGCGGGATTAACTACAATTTCATTTTTACCCCAGGCTATTAAGGTTCTTCGTTCAAATGAAACTTCATCTATAAGCTTATGGATGTATTCTATCTTTACAATAGGGATTTTATGCTGGCTTATTTATGGGGTCTATCTGAAAAGTTCACAAATGATTTTATCAAATTTGATAACCTTTTTCTTTGCAGTTATAATTCTCAGAGCAAAAGTAAAAAATGGTTAAATGTTTTTCACAAAGATCTCTCTCTTTTAGCTTTTTGGAGATTAGAAAGTAAGTCGCGATAACTTGCAGCATCAATGAAATCCAGATTTTTTGCTGACTTTTCCATTTTTTTTCGAATTTCTTTAATTCGATCATCAAGTTGAACTGGAGTCAATAAATTTAATTTTGTTTCGTCTAACTCTTTTTTCTCTTGGTTTATTCTTAAATTTTCTGCGTGCCGATCCTTAAAGGCTTTGGATTCTTCTTTTACAATTGCTTTGGGGGTTATGTTATTGTCTTGATTATACTTTGATTGAATTTTCCTTCTTCTCTCGGTTTCAGTAATGGTTTTTTGCATGGAGTCAGTAATTTGATCGGCATAAAATATTCCCATTCCATTGATATTCCTGGCCGCACGACCAACAGTTTGAACTAAAGATCTTTCCGATCTAAGAAAACCTTCTTTATCAGCATCTAGAACAGCGACTAAGGATACTTGAGGGAAATCTAGGCCTTCTCTTAGAAGATTGACACCAATTAAAACATCGAAAAGTCCACGTCTTAGGTCTTCCATAATTTGAACTCTTTCTAATGTTTCAACATCGGAATGAATGTAGCGGCAACGAATAGAATATCTCGTAAAATATTTATTCAATTCTTCTGCCATTCTTTTGGTGAGCGTTGTAACTAGGACTCTCTCATTTTTTTCCGTTCTCAGTTGAATCTCTTCCATTAAGTCATCAACCTGGTTTTCGCTCTTCCTTACCTCAATAATCGGGTCAAGTAATCCTGTTGGGCGAATTATTTGCTCTACGATTACCCCCTCTGATTTTTGCAATTCATAATCTGTAGGAGTTGCAGAAACATAAATAACTTGATTCTGAAGAATTTCAAACTCCTCAAATTTTAAAGGTCTATTGTCCATGGCAGCAGGAAGCCTAAAACCATATTCTACAAGATTTTCTTTTCTGGATCTATCGCCACCATACATGGCTCTAACCTGAGGGAGGCTAACGTGGCTCTCATCTACTATCAGTAAGAAATCTTTTGGAAAATAATCAACAAGACAAAAAGGGCGAGTGTTTGGTTCTCGTCCATCTAGATATCGACTGTAATTTTCAATTCCTGAACAATATCCCAATTCTTTTATCATTTCAAGGTCAAAATTTGTTCGTTCTTTTAAACGTTTTGCCTCCAATGGTCTCTGAGTATCTAAAAAATAGTTTACCTGAAGCCCTAAGTCAATTTCAATGTTTTTTATAGCATTGTTAAGTTGATCGGGTGTTGTAACAAAAAGATTTGCGGGGAAAATTCTTAAGGTATCTATTTCCTCTAATTTAGCCATCGAAATTGGATCCCAAACTTCAATACGTTCAATTTCGTTTCCCCAAAAGGAGAGCCTATGAAATGAATCCCCATAAGCAGGAAATATATCCACAGTATCTCCTTTAACTCTAAAATCTCCTCGCTTAAAATCCGCTGCAGTTCTGCTATATAGCGCATTTACAAATTGTAGCAATAGCTTTTGACGAGATATTTTGAATCCTTTGGATATCTGTATCGTTTGAGAATTAAAAGCATCAGGGTTCCCCATTCCATATAAACATGAAACCGATGCTACAACAATTACATCTTTTCTTCCACTTAAAAGAGATGAGGTAGCACTTAGCCGCATTTTTTCAATTTCATCATTTATACTTAAGTCTTTTTCAATATAAGTGCCGCTACTAGGTATAAATGCTTCTGGCTGATAATAGTCATAGTAAGAGACAAAATATTCAACGGCATTATTTGGAAAGAATGACTTGAATTCTTGATATAATTGGGCTGCCAAAGTTTTATTGTGAGATAAAATGAGAGTTGGTCTCTTTACTTCATTTATAACATTCGCAACTGTAAATGTTTTTCCAGAACCAGTAACACCAAGTAGACTTTGATATTTATCCCCGCTTAAAATACCTTCTGATAATTTTTTTATTGCTTGAGGTTGATCACCAGTCGGCTCAAAAGGACTTTCAATCTGAAAATCCATATTATTCTTCTTTCTTATGTGGTTCTGCCTCCGTTACTTTGGAAGATTCAGTTTCAGATAAGTTTTTTTCAGAGTTTTCTTTTCGCAAAGCGATTTTAACATTTTTTAGTTCCTCTTGGGCTTTTTCAACATTTTTTTTCGCTAGGTCCACTTTCTTTTGTGCATCTTTAACTATTGGGCTCTCTGAATTAGCAAATTGAAAGAAACCCATATTATTTTCTAATTGAGAAAGCTCTTTTTTAGCTTTTTCTACCATTGATATGGCGTTAGTGAGTTTGAAATTACGCGCATTCTCTACTTTTTGTGCCTTTCTAGTTATCCCATTTGCAGATCGCATTGCATCAAAGAAATTATTGCAAACCTCTTTAAATTGAAGCCATACTTTTTCCGATTCTTTTCTGGGAACAAAACCAGTTTTTTTCCATTTTTCTTGGAGTGACTTTATCTCATTTGCGGCTAACTCCCAGTCTGTTCTTTTAGCGATTTCTTCCGCTTTAGCTACCAAAGCGTATTTTTCTTCCAAAGCGTTCTTGACCTCTAGTTTTCTTGCTTTGTAGAATTGGTTTCTATTTTTGAAGAATAATTTTTCAGACTTTTTAAACCTTTCCCATAAAAGGTCACTCGCGCTGCTAAATGTTCTTCCCACTTTAGAGATTGATTCTCGGAGCTCTTTTGCTGTATCTGTTGATTTTTGCCATTGATTATGGTTGGTATTCTCTTGGGAAATAAGATTTTCAAAGTCCTTTACAATTTTCTCTTTAGATAATAGCTTTTCTTTATTTTTTTTAACTGCTGTTTCTTGATTTATCCTTCGCTTTTCATGAAGGATATTAGAGGAATCTTGGAATGATTTCCATAAAGACTCTTTGTCATCCATTGAAACTGGTCCAGATTCTTTCCATTCTTTGTGAAGCCTCTGCAATTCTTTACCCATTGCTGCACTCCATTGCTTTTCTGATAGCTTTTGAATTTCTTTTATTAGGCCTAACTTGATTTCTTTGTTATGTTTAAAATCTATATCGCGTAAATCGTGTGATAGTCTAAGGTTGTCATAAAACCTATCTACAAAAAAACGATAAGAGGCATACAGGTCTCTTGTAGATTCACTTGGGACGTGTCCTATTTCTTTCCATTTGTCATTAATCCTCTTAAATTCTTTGTAGGTTTTTCCTGTCGGTAAATCATCATTTTCCGCTAGAACTTTGATTTCATTTAGTAGGTTCTTTTTTAGTTCCAGATTAATTTTCATCTTTCCCTGCAGCTGAGAACGATACTCGCTAAATAACTTTTTAAACTCATTGAAAATTTTATAAAAATTATCTTTCTTTTTTTGAACAAATTGAAAGTCAATTATATTCCCCCCGTTTTCGAGATATTTTTCTTGAGCTTCTTTTTTTTCCTCTTCCCATCGAGGAGTTAATACTGATTTAATTGCTAGCATGGGTACTCTTACATCTTGAATGGGAAGGTTCTTTAAAATTTTAGTTGCTTCTGAGATTAACTCATCTTCACTTTTTTCATTATAATCCGCTTTGTGATCTTCATGCTCTTGCGCATCTCCATGCACTTCATCACTTGGCTCTTGGGCTAATACCGGATCTAAATTTTCGGATTCATTTGTTTCAATGGATCCGGTTATTTCAGATTCTTTTTTTTCTTGAGGATCAGTAGCTTCAGGTTTCTGCTCATTTTTCAAATTTTGAGATCCAGATTTTGAATCCTGATTTTCACTCGCTTGGATATTTGTATTCCCTTTTTTGGGAAGCTCGTCTTTCTCAGCCATAGCTGGTTGTTTAATAAGTTCATGTCAAATTTGAGAAATATTAAGCACATCTGCCCAATATTGCCATGCTTTTTTTGCCTGAAATATCAACATTTCTGATCCATTTAATATTTCACACCCTTGAGATTCCATTTTTTTTAAGAATCGAGTTTTAGTCGGATTATATACCAAGTCAATTGCAATAGGCTTTTTCTCTCCGAGCCATATGGGTGATTCAGGAGTTTGATCTAAATTTGGGTGCATTCCTAAATTGGTACACTGAATTACTGCTGAGGCCTGAATCTCGGAAATGCTTTCAAATGAGACCTCAGGCCAGCTGAATCCGCCTTTTTTATTTCTGCACAAAATAATACCTTGATAGTTTAAAGAATCGAGTTTATTTACTATTGACCTGGCTGCACCTCCGTTTCCCAGGATGCAAATCATCGATGATTTTTCAGGATTTGGTAGGTGTTTTTTGGCCATTTCCCAAAAACCAAAACCATCCGTATTATGACCAACCCATTCGTTATTTTTACGAACAACCGTATTTACTGATCTTACAGATTTCGCAATGGGTGTAAGGTCATTTAAATAAGGAATTATCAATTCTTTTAAAGGAGATGTTACGTTAAACCCACTTAAATCTGTCGTTTCTAAAAAAAAAGGAATTTCCTCTTTTTTAACCTGAATTGCCTTATAAGAAAGGTTTTCTGTAAAAAGGTTATTTGTCCATATCTCTGTAAATAGCTGTGGAGATCTAGATTTTTCAATTGGGTTCCCAATTACGGCGAACTTATAATTCATGAACTAAGGAAATATTTTTAGGATATATTTTTGAATCTATTTAACAGAGATACAATAGCGAACCCCAAGAGAAAAGCTACAATACAAGAAAAAATCGGATCCTCTAAACTAAAAACTCGTGGGTATTCAACTCCAAATGAATTAATCGACTTAAACGGATAAATTTTCATCAGAGATCCAATAATAAAACCTCCCATTAATCCGGTCATGGCATTCGGTGCTTTTTCAAACCAATACTTTAAAAGGCGGGCAAATGATAAGAGACCTAAAAGAGCTCCAAAAATAAAAACCAGTATAATTTTCCAGTTCATCGAGTTTAAGCCTTCCAATATTCCCTGATATGAGCCTAATAATATGAGTATGAAGGAACCACTAATTCCAGGGAGAATCATAGCACAAATAGCAAGAAACCCAGATAGAAAGACATAGCTTAATGAAAGCTCGTAGTTAGCAGGAGGAATTAGCGTAATGAAGGATCCGATTAGAATTCCTATTATCGAATGAGGAATCCAACTTGTGCGATTAGCGCTTTTCGAAATTCGAGAGAATATCAATGGTATACTTGCTAAAATGAGTCCGAAAAAAAAACTCCAGACTATATCTGAATAATTTGTTAATCCCCATGAAACGAGTCTAGACAAACTAATGATTGAGAACGCTATACCACCGAAAATAGTTAATAAAAATTTACCATCTACCCGTTTCCAAAAACCACTTAAATTTCCGTGAGTAAGTAATTTGAAAGATTTAATATTTATTTCATTTATGGAGTCTAGAAGCCTTTTGTAAACACCGGTAATAAAAGCTATCGTTCCACCTGAAACCCCAGGAACAACATCTGCTGATCCCATTGCAAGTCCCTTTAAAAAGATTCGAAAAAAGTTCTCATTTTTTATAGAATCCTGATTCACTTTGACTTAATTCAAGCTTTGATTAATGATTCGAGAATCTTTGGCAAGATCTGGATAAAAATCTAAAAGTTTTTGGATAAATGTGTTCGCATATCGATTTTGTCCAGCTTTTAATAACTCTAGGGCCAAACTTTCATTGGTATTTATACTCATTTGAAAACCACAATATATTGCTGCCATATCGAGACTCTCGGGATATCTTTCAATCCCAATCTCCAAAACCTTCTCAGCAGCAGAGTTTTGATTGATTTTTTGAAGAGTTTTCACGTAATCAAATAATCCTTGTGGTTTTTCGCTTCGGAGAAACTTTAGGACCAGTTTGAGCATTTTTTCCCCTTCTATAAATAATCCTAAGCGCTGGTATAAGTCATATGCGATTAGATAGTAGTCTGGATTTTCTGGATCTAATGATAACGCTTTTTTAACATGTTCTGTAGCCTCAAAAAGTTTTTGACTTTCTCCATAAAGAATGGCTAATTCTATCCATGCTTCATCAAGATCCTCATCTAATTTTACCGCCTGCTTTAATGCATCTGTAGCTTCAGGGATTTGATTATTTGATTGATAGCAAATCCCTAAACGGTAATATGTGTAACCATTAGACTCGAATTTTAGAGCGTCTTTATAAGATTTGATTGCGAGAGAATATTCTTTAAGCTCTTCTCTGATTCTTCCAATATCAAAATAAGCTGCCGTAAATCGATCATCTATAATCAGGGCGTACTCGTAAGCCTCAATTGCTTTATTAAATCTCTTAAGACGAAAAAGTGATCCTCCAAGATGATACCATCCAGTTTCACTGAAGGGATATTGATCAAGATATGCTTGAAACCATTCGACTGATTTTTCGTCTTTATTTGCCATGTCAAAGTTTGCAGCGAGCATGTAAAGTAAATGATCATCTTTGGGTTCTTCTCTCAACATAGATTTCAAGACTTTGATCGCATGATTAAATTCTCCAATAGCCGTGTATAGACTCGCTAGATGTGCTTGAATGGGAAATTGATCTTCACTATTTTGAAGCGCATGCTTTAAGGATTTAATTGCTTCTTGATGTTTACCCTGTCTGATGAATAATTGACCTCTAGCCCAGTCTAAATCTGGATGATTTGGAGAAATGCTTTCGGCCATATCAATGGCTTCTTGAGCGCGATCTAATTGTTGGGATGCAACAAAATATCTAGCTCTTTTTACCTCAAAAGTCGTAGCGTATGGGTGCTGATCTATACCCATATTTATAGCAATTAGGGCTTGGGATAGTTGACCAGTTTCTAGGTAGTAATCAGCAATTTCTTCAAATTCATCAACATCAAAAAATAAAGAAGAAGCATCTTTAAGAGACTTTTCAAATTTTTGAATTAAGTAATTCGATTCGGAATCTTTCATACTACGTTTAATCAGGATACAATCTAGTTAGAAACTTTTGACTTAAGGAGGTTTTTCTACTATGTTTTCCAACAGTTTTGAACATTTTTTAGGTTTCTTTTCTATGCCTGTAATATGAACTAATTTTAAGCAGCTAAATCAAAAATAAGACCACATGTCATTAATTACATCAATTTCAGGAATTCGAGGAACTATTGGTGGCAAAACCGATGAAAATTTAACACCATTGGACATTGTGTCATATGCCTCTGCATATTCAAATTGGGTAAAGCGACAATCAAATAACTTGTCTGAGGTTAAATTGAAAATAGCTGTAGGTAGAGATGCCAGACCCTCGGGTAGAGCTGTTCAGGACCTTGTAGTTTCAACACTAACTATGATGGGTATTGATGTCTTGGATTTAGGACTATCAACAACTCCAACTGTAGAGGTGATAGTTTCATTAGAAAAATGTCATGGAGGAATTGTAATTACAGCATCTCACAATCCTGTGCAGTGGAATGCGCTCAAGCTACTAAATTCAAGAGGAGAGTTTCTTTCTGCCAAGGATGGGGAAGAAGTTTTAGATTATGCTAAATCGAGAGATTTTGATTATTGTGAGGTATCCGATCTTGGTAATGTAACAGCAAGTAATAATGCAATTGAGAAACATATCAATGAGATATTAAAATTAGATTTAGTCGATATTAATTTGATCAAAAAATGTGATTTCAAAATTGCTGTTGATGCCGTTAATTCAACTGGTGGGATAGCGGTCCCTATGCTTCTCGATGCTTTGGGTGTTAAAAATCAAGAATTATTGTATTGTGAGCCTAATGGTGACTTCCCTCATAATCCTGAGCCTTTAGAAAAAAACTTACATGATATTTGTGAGTTGGTTCAGCAATCGAATTGTGACCTTGGAGTTGTTGTTGATCCCGATGTTGATAGACTCGTTTTTGTTTCGGAAAATGGAGAATTGTTTGGTGAGGAATATACTTTGGTGACTATCGCAGATTATGTTCTTTCTCAGTCTAGAGGTAATTGTGTAAGCAATCTCTCGAGTTCAAGAGCACTGAGTGACATCGCCCACGTTCGAGAATCACAATATTTTGCCGCGGCAGTTGGAGAGGTTAATGTGGTAGAAAAAATGAAAGAATGTAGTGCTCAGATTGGGGGTGAAGGTAATGGTGGAATTATTTACCCACCTCTTCATTACGGCAGAGACTCACTTGTTGGGATTGCCCTATTTCTCACATATTTAGCAAAATTAAAAATTGCAAATAGTGATATTAATGTTTCTTCCCTAAGAGCTAAGTATCCGAATTATTTTATGGCTAAAGAAAAAATAGATCTTTCTCCGTCAGCGGATATTGATAAGCTTTTGAATCGAGTGGCAGATAATTACAAAAAAGAAAATGTGAACCGCGTGGATGGCTTGAAAATAGATTTTGAAGACAAATGGGTCCATCTCCGAAAATCAAATACTGAACCTATCATAAGAATTTATACAGAGGCAAAGAGTAGGAAGGAAGCTGACGACTTGGCAGTTAACTTTGTATCAGAATTGAATAAGATCAGCTGAAGCAATAAATAATGAAATTCTACGACTATTTTCCATCAGATAATTCTATTTCTAAATCATGAGTATATATTTCGATAACGCTGCAACTACACCTTTATCTCAAGAATCTAAAACTGCAATGATGGAGGCTATGGAAAGCTTTGGTAATCCCAGCAGTACTCATAGTGAAGGCAGAAAGGCTAAGGCAATTGTTGAAACGGTTAGAAAAAATATTGCTTCAAGGCTAGGCTGTAAGGGTTCGGAAATTATTTTCACATGCGGTGGGACTGAAGCGGATAATTGGGCTCTAATATCTGGAGTGAAAAATTGCGGTATAACTGATTTATATACCTCTGAGATAGAGCACCATGCAGTCACTCATGTTGCTGAATATATCGAGCAGAATGGACTTTGTAAAGTTCATTATATCCCTCATGATAAAAATGGTGTACATGATATTGCATGGTTAGAAAATGAATTAAAAGAAAAGTCGGAATTAGATCAGAAAGTTATGGTTTCATTAATGCATGCGAACAACGAAATTGGAAATATTATTGATATTCAAGCTTTATCTGAAACTTGTAAAAAATATGGAGCTTATTTTCATAGTGATACAGTTCAAACTATGGCTCACTTGCCTTTGGATTTTTCGAAGATTAAACTCGATTTCGCCGCGTGCAGTGGTCATAAGTTTCATGGGCCAAAGGGAGTAGGGTTTGCTTTTGTCCGTCAAGGTATCATTTGTGAACCATTTATCCTCGGTGGCGCGCAAGAAAGAAGTCATAGAGCAGGTACTGAAAATGTTATTGGTATCGCCGGTTTAGGAGCTGCATTTAATCTGTGTTTTGATGATATTTCTTCAGACCTTGTTAAGGTCACTGAAGTGAAAAAATATGCAATTCAAAGATTGAAGTCGGAATTTCCAAAAGTTCAGTTTAATGGACTTTCAGGAGATCTTAACCAAAGTCTTTATACGGTATTAAATTTTTATCATCCTGATTTGCATAGCAATGGAATGCTCAACTTTCAATTAGATATTAATGGTGTTCAATGTTCAGGAGGTAGTGCGTGTAGCAGCGGAGCGGTTGGAGGTTCCCATGTTTTAAATGCTATTAGCTCTCCAGGAGGTACAAGAATATCTTTCTCACGTTACAGCTCCAAAGAAGAGGTTGATGAATTTATCGATGTCCTTAAAAAAGTAAAATCAGAATTGTAGGCTGCGTATTTTCTGCAGAATCAATCAATAGATCAGACTAACATATCCATAAACCCAGCCGTCTTCAGTCTGAAACCTGTATACGTAGGTGTCCTGTTGAGCAGGTTTTCCATCGATTTTACCATCCCAAAATTCTTTAAAAGGTTTATCGGTTTCAAAGACAACATTCCCAAATGAATTTAAAATCACAAACCGATCATTCGAAAAACAATTATTCCCACCAATTTTTAGTTGTTCATTTTTCCCATCTCCGTTTGGGGTGAACGCACTTGGAATCCATAATCTTTGATCCATCCTTAACAGGGTTGAGGTGAAATCATAGCCATACACAGCGTTGCAAATGGTATCGATTAGATCCAAGTGAACAGTATAGGTTCCACTGGCCGGTAAACGGTATGTAGCCACTTTTCCCGTGTCAGTTATTCCATTTTCAAAAGTCCATTTGTATATGTAATTTGCTGTATCTGCGCCATAGTTTACATCAACTCGAACTCGCCCATCTTTGCATGTGTCTGGCGCAACAGTAACGTCTGGGCCTGGCCAATCTGGGTCAAATGTCACCGTTTTAAAAATGGTATCGGATGTTCCACATGTTGTGTCATATGCGATGAGTTCTGTTTCAAATGTCCCTGGATTGCTGAAGTTAAAAATAACGGTGTCTCCAAATTGAATCGACCCATCTAC
>CENP01239163.1_pt1 | contig 56461 bp, 54 predicted proteins | sample 361281 | NCBI WGS metagenome assembly CENP01 (sample SAMEA2591122, study PRJEB7988) | marine metagenome | biome: marine biome (ENVO:00000447); feature: deep chlorophyll maximum layer (ENVO:xxxxxxxx); material: saline water (ENVO:00002010), including plankton (ENVO:xxxxxxxx) | depth 70 m
ATGGGGTGCGTGGGGTCGCAGGTTCAAATCCTGTCATCCCGACAAACTATTCTCACAACCCCTTAATATAAGGGGTTTTACGAGATTCTCTCCAACACTTATCAAAATATTTATCACCAAATTACTTTTTCAAGTTTAATTTAGTTTAATAGCATGTCAATGAATATACTTTGTGAGTTATTATCTTTTAAAATTAGTAAATTAGATTTTTATTATTAATAATGATTAAATTCTTCGGTTCATGAGAAAAAATATTTTATCAATTATAATGTTATTAGTCTTCATCCAGTTGAGCTGCGCACAAGAAAATCTTCCAAAAATAGGAATACCAAAAGTTATCGATTATTCGTATGAAATAGTTGTTGATGGAATCGATGTTCCTTGGGGTATGGCATTCATTAACAAAAACGAGTTGCTTGTAACAGAACAATCTGGAACTTTATTCTATGTTAAAAATGGACGAAAAAAAGAAGTTTCAGGATTACCGCCTGTTTATTTTAGAGGCCAAGGTGGACTTTTAGATGTGGCACTGCATCCAAACTTTTCTAATAACAAAATAATTTATTTGACTTTGGCTACTAATACTGAAGGTGATAAAAAAGGAGGAAATACTTCATTGTATTGCGGAACTCTAAACGGTACAGATTTAAGTGATGTCAAACTTCTTTACAAAGCAACTCCAAATACAAAAAAAGGACAACATTTTGGTTCAAGAATTATTTTTGATAAAGAAGGCCATATATATTTCTCAATTGGAGACCGTGGAAACAGAGAGGTTAACCCTCAGGATATTAGCAGAGATGGTGGAAAAATTTACCGTCTTAAGCTTGATGGATCTATTCCTAAAGATAACCCTTTAGTTGAAAAATCTGATTATTGGTTGTCTGATACTCCTCTTAAAACCGCAATTTACTCTTATGGGCATCGTAATCCCCAAGGAATGACAATTCACCCAGAAACTGGTGATATTTGGGAGCACGAACATGGGCCGCGAGGAGGTGATGAAATTAATATTATCAAAAAAGGGGCTAATTACGGTTGGCCAGAAATAACCTACGGAATAAATTATAGTGGAACTATAATAACTGAAAAAACTTCAGATCCAAATATGCTTCAACCATTTTATTATTGGGTCCCATCTATAGCTCCAAGTGGAATGGCCTTTTCAACTTCAAATATTTATAATGGCTGGAAAGGAAATTTATTTATTGGCTCATTAAAATTTCAATACTTGGAACGTCTTATAATCGAAAATAAAAAAGTAATTAAAAGAGAAAAAGTACTCGATAATATTGGTAGGGTTCGAGATGTCAAAGAGGGACCCGATGGTTATCTATATTTAGGAATAGAAGGAAAAGGTATTGTTAAAATTATACCTAATAAATGAAATTTTATTTTTTACTATACTTTTTTGGATTAGGATTTTTTGGATATTTTATGAAACCACAAAAAAGCAAAGCTGAGAGTATAAAAAAGGGTGCTGAAATTTACAATGATTTGTGTTATCGTTGTCACGGGCTTGATGGTGTTGGTCAAGATGAAATGATACCTCCATTGAAATCTTCAGATTATTTGTTAAATAATATTCAACTCTCCATTGCAGGCTTGAAATATGGATTAAAAGGAGAAATTATTGTAAATGGTAAAAAATATAACAGTTATATGGCATATCAAGGTTTAGAAGATGATGAAATAGCAGATGTCATGAATTACATTCTAAACCAATGGGGAAATAGTTCTAAAAATTTTATTACAACTGAAGAGGTTAATAAAGTCGGCAAATCAATTTTTGAGAAATGAAAAGACCAGTAAATTGGAGTTTTTTTAAATCAACAAAGCGAATCTATTATCTTTATGGCGGTATTCTAATTAGTTTTATTGTTTGGATGTTATTTATAGATACTCATTCCTGGACTATTCATTCAGAATTAAATTATGAAATTGAACAATTAGAACTTGAAAAAGAGGCTTTAAATAAGGTTATTGAAGCAGACAGAAAAACAATTAAACAACTCCAAAATAAAGATAGCTTAGAACGTTTTGCTCGTGAAAATTACGGACATAAAAAAGAAAATGAGACTGTTTATATAATTGATACCAAAGATTTAAAAGAAAATTCCAAGTGAAATCAGGATAAAAAATAACCTGAGAAATGGTTAAAAGAATCTTTTTATAGCGAATTAAATAATTGTATTTTTAGGCGGTTTTTAAAACATTTAAATGGGTAAAATTATTGCAATTTCCAACCAAAAAGGTGGAGTTGGAAAAACTACAACTGCAGTCAATCTGGCGGCTTCTTTGGGGATTTTGGAGAAAAAAATTCTTCTTATAGATGCTGACCCACAGGCTAATGCTTCATCTGGTTTAGGTGTTGATATTAGAAATATAAAGTTTGGAACTTATCAACTCATAGGGCAAAGTATAAAATCTAAACAAGCTATAACTAAAACTAATAGTCCAAATGTAGACTTGATACCTTCACATATTGATCTTGTTGCCTCAGAAATTGAACTAGTAAATAAAGTGAGGCGTGAATATATGTTAAAAAAAATATTGAAAGATGTAAAAAATCAATACGATTTTATTCTTATTGATTGCGCTCCATCTCTGGGTTTAATTACACTAAATGCTCTCGTGGCTGCCGATGCTGTAATAATTCCTATACAATGTGAATATTTTGCTTTAGAGGGTTTAGGAAAACTATTAAATACCATTAAAAGTGTACAAAAATTACACAATCAAGATTTAGATATAGAAGGCTTATTGCTAACTATGTATGATACACGCCTAAGACTTTCAAATCAGGTGGTTGAAGAGGTGAAGAAACACTTTGGCAAAATGGTTTTTAAAACAATTATTCAAAGAAATATTAGATTAAGTGAAGCCCCAGGTTTTGGGGAAGATATTATCACTTATGATGCTTCCAGTAAAGGTGCAAAAAGCTACTTATCTTTAGCAAGTGAAATTATTAAAAGAAATAAATAATTGAAATGGCAAAATCAAAAAGAAAAAAAGTTTTAGGTAGAGGCCTTTCTGCATTACTTAATGACCCAGATAACACAGTCGAAACTATTGTAGACAAAAATGCTAAACAAGTTGTTGGAAGTATTATTGATTTGCCTCTAAAACATATTAGTAATAATCCTTTACAACCTCGTTCATATTTTAATGAAGATACACTAAAAGAACTTAGTATTTCTATTAAAGAGTTAGGAGTTATTCAGCCAGTCACAGTTAGGAAAATGAGAGGAAATCACTACCAATTAATCTCTGGAGAACGTCGTTTTAGAGCTTCTAAATTAGCTGATTTAAAAAGTATCCCTGCTTATGTTCGTCTAGCTAATGATCAAGAATCACTAGAAATGGCTTTGGTTGAAAATATTCAAAGACAAGATCTGGATCCAATCGAGATAGCTATATCATACCAGCGTCTTATTGAAGAAATAAAACTAACTCAAGATCAATTAAGTGAACGCATTGGGAAAAAACGATCTACTATTTCAAATTATATTCGCTTACTAAAATTAGATCCAATTATCCAAACAGGAATCAGAGATGAATTTATTTCAATGGGACATGGCCGAGCATTAGTGAATATTGAAGATCCAAAGAAACAATTAGAAATTTATAAACAAATCGTTAAGAAAGGACTTTCTGTCCGAAATATTGAATCCTTGGTTAGAAATTTAAAAAATTCAAAAATAAAAATTTCTTCATATTATTCTCCATTTATAAAACAAGCTGCTGATGAATTAGAAAGTATTTTTGAAACTTCTGTAAATGTTCATGCGGATGATCGAGGGAAAGGGATTTTAAAAATCAAATTTGAATCACAAGAAAAGCTTCAACACATTTTAAACAAAATCAAAGGTGATTAATAAAAAAATTAGTTCTCTTTTAATTTTACTCTTTTGGCTTCCTGTTCTAGGGCAGGAAAAATCTGAAACTATTGCTGAACCAGATAGTATTAAAATAAATTCTAATTTTTCTCCAAGGATTCAACGTCTTATCGCTGACCCATTAACTCCTTCAAAAGCTGCTTTTTATTCAGCCATTATTCCTGGATTAGGACAAGCATATCTAGGTAAAGCCTGGAAAGTTCCTATTATTTATGCTGCTATTGGAGCATCTGTATACTATTTTGATGTAAATAACAAAGAAATGAATTCATATAGAAAAGCATATAAAAGGAGATTAAATGGGTTTTTCGACGACGAATACTTGGAAACCGATATTCCAATAACAACAGATCAACTTCTTATTGGAATGGAGTTTCATAAAAATTATAGGGATATTGCAATGATATTGGCAGCGTTATCATATATGCTTAATATTTTAGAAGCAAATGTTAGTGCACATTTATTACAATTTAATGTAAATGATGATTTATCAGTCTCACCAAATATAATTATTGATCAAGAAATAACAGGAATACGATTAGCAGTTAAATTTTAAATTAAGATATGAAAATTGCAATTTTAGGGTATGGACGAATGGGAAAAACCATAGAAAGCTATTCAAACTACAGAAAGCATGAAGTTGTATTTATTCTTGACAAGGATCATGAAAAAGGTGATCTTTCTCTTGCTGACGTAGCTATAAATTTTAGTGTCCCGGAAGCCGCTGTATCTAATATTAAACTTGCAATGACACATAAAATTCCGGTTGTATGTGGAACTACTGGTTGGCTTGATAATTATAAAGAAGTAGTCTCATTTTGTGAAACTCAAAAAACAGCATTTATATATGCTTCAAATTTTAGTATTGGTGTTAATATTTTTTTTAAAATAAATCGTATTGTTGCACAACTTATGCATCCACATGAGAAAGAATATAAAACAGATATTAAAGAAATACATCACGTGCATAAGCTAGATTCACCAAGTGGAACTGCTATTACTCTAGCTGAGGGAATTATAAATAATTCAGATCATGAGAGTTGGACATTAAATCAAAATGAAGAAACAAGCTTATTTATTAAAGCTATTAGAAAAGGCGAAATTCCTGGAACTCATAAAATAAGTTATCGCTCTAATATTGATGAAATCAGTATTAAACACAAAGCATACAAACGTGATGGTTTCGCATTAGGAGCAATTATAGCCGCAGAATGGCTTCTCGATAAGAAGGGAGTATATACTATGGATGATATTTTAAAAATTGATTAATATTTAATTTATTCTTTATTCTTTAATAATACATTTAAAAATAAATTATGGCAATTTCTCAGTGGATACTATTCTTTTCTATTATACAAGTAGTTCATTGTTTAGGAACATGGAAACTATATAAAGCTGCAGGCTTTAAATCTTGGCATTCTATTATACCGATATACAACGCTGTAATTTTAATGAAGATTATTAACAGGCCAATCTGGTGGGTAATTTTTCTATTTATTCCAACCATAAATTTGATTTTAGTTGGAGTAATTTGGGTTGAAACTATTAGAAGTTTCGGTAAAAATACAATAAAAGACACTATTCTTGTCTTACTAACTTTTGGATTGTATATATATAAAATTAATTATAGTAATAAGCTAAAACATATTGCAGATCGAAGCTTGCGCCCAAAAACAGGTTTTGGGGAAACCATAAGTTCAATACTTTGGGCAATTGTAGCTGCAACAATTGTTCACAATTATCTTATTCAACCCTATATTATCCCAACAGGATCTTTAGAAAAATCTTTATTAATTGGAGACTTTCTTTTTGTAAGTAAATTTCATTATGGTGCAAGGGCTCCAATGACGGCTATTTCTGCGCCCATGGTTCATGACACTTTGCCTATTTTAAAAATAAGATCATATTTTAAATATCCTCAGTATCCATATTTGAGATTACCTAAACTTCAAAAAATAACTCGTAATGATATAGTTGTGTTTAGTTGGCCTGCTGATACGGTTCGTCAATTTTTTGTTCGTGAAAAACGCGTAGATAAACCAATAGATAAAAAATCTAACTATGTTAAACGTTGTGTAGGTATTCCTGGAGATACATTAGAAATAATTGATGGATTTGTTTATACCAATGGAATAAAAAATATTCTTCCTAAAAGAGCTCAAGTTCAATACACCTTTCATGCTTATTCAAAGAAGGGTATATCATCTCGAAAATTACTTTCTGTGGGATTTGAAAACTTTAACCGTACATATAAAATTGAAAATATCACTGAAAATTCTTACCAAAAAATTGTTCCATATATTATTGGAAGAAAAGGAAATTCAGTTGAAAATTTTAAGGTTGTAACTTCATCAAAAGGACTACCTACAGATGTAATTCGTAAGGCTGGACTTAGAGTTAGTGAAATTTTAGAGCTCAAAAAAGAAATGACTTTAACACTTGAAGAATCTTCTATGTTAAGAAAAATTTCAGGTATAGATAGTGTCATCCAATCCATTAATAAAAACAAAATTTCAAATGAAACATTCTTTCCAAATAGGATAACTTTTAATTGGAATGAAGATAACTTTGGACCCTTATTAATTCCTAAAAAAGGAATGACTGTAAAATTGCATAGAAAAAATTTTCCTCTCTATAAGAAAATTATTGGAGAATACGAAGGAAATAAAATTGAAATCAACTCTTCGGAAATCCTAATAAATGGTGCTAATTTAGAAGAATATACTTTTAAAAAAGACTATTATTGGATGATGGGAGATAATCGTCATAAATCAGAGGATAGCAGGTTTTGGGGGTTTGTTCCAGACGATCATATTGTTGGAAAACCTGTTTTTATTTGGTTAAGCATCAAGGGAATAAATGATGGAATAAAAAATTGGAAAATTAGATGGGATCGAGTATTTACAACTGTAGATGGACCTGGTCAAAGACATTCATACTTCCCCTACTTCGCTAGCTTAATAATTTTGTGGCAAGGATTTGCATTTTATCGCAAAAGAAAAAATAAAAAATGATTGAGGCGCTTTGTCCAGCGTATCTTCCCAATGCTGAATATTTTTCATGGCTATTAAAACAAAGTACTGTTTTTTTTACTGGCGATTCACTATATCAAAAACAGACCTTTAGAAACAGAACAATGATTTATGGAGCAAATGGAGAATTAAAATTAATTATTCCTATACGCCATAATCAAAAAAACACAAAACCCCTTGACATAGAAATACAGATTTCTTATGACATGAAATGGCAAAATCAACATTGGAAATCAATATGCTCCTCATACAGGTCCTCTCCTTTTTTTGAATTTTATGAGGATGAAATCGCAGAATTTTACAAAGAAAAAAGAGAAAGTTTATTTATGTTTAATTTATCTTTATTAGTCAAATTAATGATGTTATTAGAGGAACCCTTTGAATACAAAATTATTTCCTTTGAAAATGACATATATAAACGTTTAGATTCACTAATTACTCCAAAAATTAAATCCCAAACTATATTTGAAACTTATACCCAAGTATTTTCCTCAAAACATGGCTTTATCTCTAATCTTAGTATACTGGACATTCTTTTTAACCTTGGACCCAATAGCTCTAATTATTTAAAAAATATTTCTTTAAAATGAATCTAACGTAACTTAAGGTCAGCAGAAATAGGTACATGATCTGAAAGTTCAATATTATGAGTTCTATAATCAAGGACCTTTATATTTGGAGTTATAAAAATATAATCAATCCTCAAAGGAAAGTATGGAAACTGATATGTTGAGCCAAAACCTTTCCCTTTAGCTTTAAATGTATCTAAGCGGTTTTTTGATAGACTTTTATAACTCTGAGAAAATGCATTATTATTTAAATCTGTACAAATGATTTCAGGAAAAGAATTAGATTTAGAAATCTTATTGAATTTTAAAACTTGACCATTTTGAGTTTCAAAAACACCTTTAATTTTTGAACGAAACTGTTTTGAATAATTTGAAGCTAGTAAGGTATCTTTTGAATTAAGTCTTAAAGACTCAAAATGAAGATTATATAGACGTATAGTATCTTGATTCCATATTAAATCAGCCTGCATTCCGCCATTTGAAGAAGTTTCGAAAGATATAGCTTTAGAATTTTCTAGTGGATATTTTGAAATAATACACGATCCTATATTTCCATTTTGAACATATGGTTTGAATATTTTATATGGATAATTTTTAAGCTTAGGGGCCCTATCCTGCGAGTATTCTTGGAAGCAAACCACATCAGGTTTAACTGTTTCTATGTATTCAGATATAAGTTGGGGTATTTCTTTTATATCTAACCAATTAAAACGATTAAATGCCCTCACATTATAGCTCATCACATTTAAACCTGAAGATGTATTTATCCCTTTGGCTTTGAATTGATATAATAATTGCCAAGATTCAAAACTTATCGCATAAGTTATAAAAAAGATAAAAAATGGCCATTGAAAGCTTAAGAGCCAATAAATAGCTAAAATTAAGTTTACAATGCAAATTAGGGGCACACTTAAGGAAAGAATCGGAATGTTTAATCCTAAACCGAAACTATCCATAGCAAATAGCTGAACTATAAGTGTTGTCAAATTAATAAATATAAGTACCTTCTCTGGAAACGATTTTTTTTTAATCCTAATCATCTAATCCTTTCCTGCTCTAAAAAGAAAATCTTTTTCTGTCTGAGTGAGGCTCTCATATCCAGAAACACTTATTTTATCTAAAATTTCATCTATGCGTTTTTGAATTTCTCCTTCATCAGATAAAGCTTTATTTAATTTTTGAGAGCTACGGTTTTTATAAACCGTTTTTAAATTCTTTTTTTTCTTAAATGAATTTACAATCCTGTCAATTAAACTTCCAAAAGGTTCTCCAATATCAAAACCTCTTTCCAGTCTTCGAGCATAGAAAAATCCCAGAATAGACCCACCTAAATGTGCGAGATGGCCACCAGCATTCCCGTATGGAATCTGAACTACATCAAATAAAACAAAAACTATTCCAAGATAGCGGAGCTTAATATTAAATATAATAAGTCTAACCTCCGTGTCTGGAGAATAAGTCGACATAAAAATAAATACGGCCATTACCCCTGCAGAAGCACCTATCATCATTGGAGAAGTATTTTCAAATACAGGGAAAAAAGTATAACTTAAAATAAAAATAATTCCGCCTGTGATAACTCCCAAAAAATATACATTAAAGAAAGTTTTTGAAGCAAATAGGTTTAAAAATAATCGAGAAGCAAAAAACAACAAATACATATTCCAAAATAGATGAAAAAAACCAGTGTGTAAAAAACTGTAGGTTAAAATAGACCAGGGTTTATAAATTAAGTCATTCCAGGATGCTGATAATTCAAACCAGCCAAAAAAAGGGGTTGAGGGAATGTTAAATAAAAAAAAGAATGTTTTAATAAATAATGGAGCTATAAAGCAAACTACATTAATCAAAATTAACTTTTCAGCACTATTTAGTTGTTGGATACGATAATATATTTGATCTTTAAAAGTCATAAATCCCATCGATTTTTATCAAATTGATTTTTTTTCCAGTACCACATCATAATCAAACCTGTTATAGCACCGCCAATATGGGCAAAATGTGCTATAGGCCCAATCGAATAGGATGTAAATCCAAAGAATAGATCTCCTAAAATTAATAATGGAACCAGTATTTTTGCCTTTACTGGAATAGGTGGAAAAAGAAGCATCAACTGTGCATCAGGAAAGAGAAAAGCAAAGGCAACCAAAACACCATACAATGCGCCTGACGCTCCAACCATTACTCCATTGAATGCGGATAAGCCAGATAGTAATTTATCTCGTCCAATAGTTTCTACTAGCTCATAAGGTAGATCGCTTGTTTGAAAAAATTTATCTATGCTTAAATTATTTAGGCCCTTAGCAAACAAAAGATCTGTTACACCATTAATTTGATAATAATAAAGTAATAATTGCAAAGAGGCTGCTCCAAGACCAGTTGAAAGATAAAAGAAAATAAATTTATTCCTACCCCACATTTGCTCGATTGGGGTTCCAAACATGTAAAGCCCAAACATGTTAAAAAAAATATGTCCAAAATCTCCATGCATAAACATATGAGTTAAAGGTTGCCAATACTGAAATTTAGGGTTTAAAGGATAGTGAAGTGCAAATAAGTCATAAATAAAATCCCCCACAGACAGTGAAGCAATAAAAAAGATTGTATTAATGATTAAAAGGTGCTTTACCGTCTCAGTTATGTTTCGCATTAGTTTAATTTTCGTTCAATTTCAGACTTTTCTAAAGTAATAAAAATAGGCTTATTAAAAGGGGATACGTTTGTTTCCTTACAACCAAAAAAATCATTTAGAAGAACTTGCTGTTCCTCTGGTGCTAAAAATTGACCTGTTTTAATGGATAAAGTCTTTGCTAGTGACTTTGCGATCTGGTCAGCTTGGCTAAAATGCTCTAAAGATCGATCTGTGTTTTTCCCAGAAAGTAAAGTTTCAATTACATCCTCTATTTTAGTTTCAGGACAATGTTCCGGACATCCTAAAATTTGCAAAGTTAGATTATTTTTCAACTCTGCTTTAAAACCTAAAGCAGCAAGAGTATCACTACTTTGTTTATACTCTTCAATCTGTTGAGCATTTAACTTTAAATCTAAAGGGAATAGTAATTGTTGACTAAAACTTTTTTTTGCTGTAATAGAACCCAAAAAACGCTCGTATAAAACACGCTGATGAGCCCGGCCTTGGTCAATTAATAAAATACTAGTCTGTAACGGACATACAATATATTTTAAAAATAATTGAAATACACGTGTATGTTGAGGAACATCCATTAAATCTTCCCCTTCAACATAATTTTTATCATTCTCAGATAAAAATCCAAAAAGTAAACCCTCATGTTCATCTTTTTTTGTTAATGATAAAACCGAAGAATTTGAGAAAGGATTAAAGCTTGAATCTACTTCAATAAGAGGATTTAGAGGTCTTTTTTCTTTAAAATTATATGGCAAGTCTAAATTTTTGTTATGTTCAAAATCTAATGTCGGCATCACTTGAAAAATACCTAAACTATGTTTTACTGCTGAACGTAAAATAGCATAAATACTTTGTTCTTCCTCAAACTTAATTTCTGTTTTAGTTGGATGTATGTTGATATCTATTGTTTTGGGATCGAGATTTAGACATAAAAAATATCCTGGATGATACCCAGGACGTAATAAACCTTCAAATGCATCACAAATAGCATGATGTAAAAACGAACTCTTGATATAACGATTATTTACAAAAAAGAATTGTTGTCCTCTTGTCTTTTTTGAAAACTCTGGCTTCAAAACAAAACCATTCAATGTTGTTAAAGAAGTTATTTCTTGAATTGGAACAAGATGATTCTCATATTTTGATCCAAAAATAGCACTAATTCTCTTTCTTAAATTTGAAGACGATAAATCAAAAATTTCATTTCCATTGTTAAAAAATAAAAAATTGATTTCTGGATGAGCTAAAGCAACTCTATGAAATTCATCTATTATATGTCTGAGTTCAACATTATTTGATTTGAGAAAGTTTCTTCGTGCAGGAATATTGAAAAATAAATTTTTCACTTTGATAGATGTACCTTTAGGCTTTGTAGAAAGAGTCTCATCTTTAATTCTACTTCCCTCTATTTTTAAACAATGAGAAATTTCAGCGTCAGAAGTTCGGGTATGGGTCTCTACATGTGCAATTGCAGCTATAGATGCCAGAGCTTCTCCCCTAAAACCCTTAGTTTTAAGTGAAAATAAATCTTCAGCTAAGTTGATCTTAGAGGTTGCATGCCTCTCAAATGCCAGACGGATATCTAGTTTGTTCATTCCTGTTCCGTCATCTGTAACCTGAATCACGGTTTTTCCAGCATCTTTTACAATTAGTTGGATTGTTTTAGCTTTAGCATCTACTGCATTTTCTAATAATTCTTTTACAACAGAACTAGGACGTTGAATAACCTCTCCTGCAGCAATCTGATTAGCTACGTGATCCGGTAAAAGAGCAATTCTTTGAGCCATCATTAAGTTTACATAAAAATACTTAAATCGAAATCAAGTATGTATAGACACGTAAGAATTAATATTAATATTATAATTAATAGTCTAAAACTTATCGAGTGATTTTTTCGAGTTCGCATTTGGACTCTAGCTTGATCCCATTGGTGACGAAAATCGTTAGAATTATAAATTTCTCGGTATTTTGTAAACTTTGAATCAAATTCATAAATATTACCTGAATCTTTCCCCTTATAATACCTAGGAGTATAATTATATCTTCTATTTTTTCGGAGTTTAAATAAATTTATTTTAAACATAATCAAAGTTACAAGAAAGCTGCAAAATAAAGACTCTTAAAAATTAGAGAATTTGTGAACGGAAATTTGCCATCTTAAGAGCTGCCAGTGCCGCATCTATGCCTTTATTTCCATGCTTCCCCCCGCTTCTATCTTGAGCTTGTTGAAGATTATTATCAGTTAATACACAAAAAATAACTGGAATATCAGACTGTATATTAAGATCCTTTATTCCATGACTTACAGCTTGACAAATAAAATCAAAGTGTTTAGTTTCTCCTCGAATTATACTTCCAACAGCAATTACAGCATCAGGTTTTTGGTGTTGAGCTTTTTTGGCACCATATATCAATTCAAAACTACCTGGAACTTTATAAACTTTTATATTATTTTGATATACACCTGCATCTATTAGCGTATCTACTGCTCCTTTAGTTAAAGAGGATGAAATCATTGAATTCCACTCAGATACTACAATGGATATTTTGAATGGACTTCCATCAGGAATATTACTAGCATCGTGTTGAGAAAGATTGTTCAATGCTGTCGACATTTTATTTATTTCATTAAAGTTTCAAGTATTGCAATTTGTACTTCAACTAAACCTGCTTCCTGCGATTCTTTAAATTCTTTTTCAATTCTTTTCAGATACACCAATGCTTGAGAATTTTTTCCCAATTTTGCTCCAAGCATAGCAGCTTTATATAAGTATTTTGGTGTGCTGTACATATTATTATTTATCATAGATGCATCAACATAGTAATTATATGCTTTATCTAATTGATTCATTTGAACTAAAGCATCTCCAATGGCCCCTTTTGCAAGAGCTCCCAATAAAACATCTTCAGAAGTAAATTGATCAAGATAATTTATAGCATTTTGATAATCTTTAATATTAAGGTAAGCCATACCCGCACTATAAGTAGCTAATTTGGCTGCAGTAGTTCCTTTATAATTTTCAATAATATCTAAAAAACCATATTTCCCCTCTCCCCCGTTTAATGCTCTTTTATACAATGAATCAGAGTTTACCGTGTTCACAGCTAATTCAAAATAATATTGGGCTTGATTCAATTCGCTTATTGCCTCTTTAGCTTTAGGCTCTAGAATATAATTTTGATATCCAAGATATCCCAATACCCCAATAACCACAATACCAATTGAGCTTAAAATTATATTTTGGTATTTAACAACCCATTCTTCAGTTTTAGATGCTGTTGTATCTAAAGTTTCAAATACTTCGGCAGTAGTACTTTCTTGAGCTACTTCAGATTTTACAGAAGAAGTTGAAGTTTTTTTAGAACCACGCTTTTTATATGTCGCCATTTTAAAATATTTTAAGCGATTAAAATTAGTCTTTTTATTCTAATCCAAAAAACCCATAACTACCTTATAACTTATTATTTTTGTGATACTATGCATTTAAAACAACTTAACCTTACTCAATACAAAAATATTAGTTCAAAGTCTTTTACATTTAATCCCAAAATAAATTGTTTTATTGGGAATAATGGAATTGGTAAGTCTAACATCATAGATTCAATTTATCATTTAGCTTTTGGCAAGAGTTATTTCAACCCTATTGGAACACAAAACATTCAAATAGATAAAGAATTTTTTGTTTTAGATGGGAGATTTGAAATATCTGGAAGAGAGGAAAAAATTATTTGCTCTCTTAAAAAAGGACAAAAAAAAATTTTAAAGCGAAATGGTAAAGTATACAAAAAAATATCAGAGCATATAGGTCTCATACCGATGGTAATAATTTCTCCTGCAGATAGAGACTTAATTTCTGATGGAAGTAGTGGAAGAAGAAAATTCATGGATGGTGTAATCGGACAAACCGATTCTAATTTTCTTCAGAATTTGGTTGAATACAATAAAATATTATCACAACGCAACGCTTTACTTAAGTTTTTTGCAATTAATAATATTTACGAAGCAGATTCTATAGAAGTTTATAATGAACAACTTATTAGACGTAGTTCTCCAATATTTGAAAAAAGATCAGCCTTCATAAAAAATTTTATACCTGTTTTTAATGCGCGATATCAAAAAATAAGTAATGGTAAAGAAAATATAACACTTAATTATGAAAGTCAATTACAGAGGAAAAAACACAAAGAACTCCTAGTTGAAAGTATAACAAAAGATAAGATTCTTAATTACACCACAAAGGGAATTCATAAAGATGATATTATTTTTTTACTTCAAGGTCAGCCTATTAAAAGTTTTGGAAGTCAAGGGCAACAAAAAACCTTTTTAGTGGCATTAAAACTTGCTCAATTTGACTTTTTGAAAGAACAAACTGGTGCTGCTCCTATTCTTTTGTTGGATGATGCTTTTGATAAATTAGACCAGAAAAGAGTATCAAAAATTATATCTCTTGTAGACCAAAACGATTTTGGACAAATATTCATCACAGATACACATGAAGAAAGAACTCTTGAGGCTCTCGGAGAAAGTCAATCTAACTATCAAATTTTTAAACTTTAAATTATGAGTAGGATATTTATTTTTATATGGTGCATATTTTTTTTGAGTTGTAATGATTTTAAATCAGTAAAAATTGAAAAACTTTCTGGGTATTGGGAAATTGATTTTATTACTCAACAAAAAGAAAAATTTAATCAAAATAACAATGCTCCTCTCTATGACTATTATCAATTAAACTTTCCAAAAGGTATTTTAAAAAAAGTTAAACCTCTATTAAATGGAAGATATGTTTCTTCTCGAGATGCTATATATTTTGAAATCGAAAAAATCAACAAAAAATATTACATTAGATTCAAATCAAGATGGGATGAATGGTCAAGAAAAATTAGTCACTTAGATAGTCAAAAACTCATTTTAGAAAATGGAAAAAGGGAGTATCATTATAAACGTCCTTTAACTATAATTCAATGATGGAAAAATCAAAAAACAGATTTGAAATAAAAACTTTAAAAGAGGTTTTAAAAGATGTTGTTTCTCAAAAACCACTAAAAAAGGGAGTAGAAAATATTAGGATTTGTAATTCTTGGGAAGAAGTAATGGGTGAAAACGTTAAAATATACACATCTCAAGTACGCTTTTCCCACAACATATTATATGTAAAACTTATATCCGCACCATTAAAAATGGAGTTGAAACATAAATTAGAGCTTATTAAGGAAAGTCTAAATCTTCATTTGGGTGGAAAATTTATCAAAAAAGTAGTTTTAAACTAGAATTGCTCTCTGCCTGAAAAATGAAAAGAAGCTTCAATTTCAGCATTTTTGTCACTATCTGAGCCATGCACAGCATTTTCACCAATAGAAGTTGCATATAACTTGCGTATTGTCCCTTCATCAGCTTCTAATGGATTAGTTGAGCCTATTAAGTTTCTGAAATCATTTACAGCATTTTTCTTTTCCAAAACAGCAGCTACTATAGGACTCCTTGACATAAAATTAACTAATTCTGGATAAAAGGAACGCTCCTTGTGAACATGATAAAAGCGCTCAGCATCTTGTTTTGAAAGCTGTGTTAACTTTAAAGCCCTAATTTTAAACCCTGAAGAAGTTACTTTTTCTATAATTTTTCCAATATATCCGTTTTCAACCGCATCAGGTTTGATCATCATTAGTGTTATGCTTGTCATTTTATTTTCGAAATTACTAAATGTATTTTAAAGCCACTAGTACTCGATGAAAGATTTTAGAGAATATAAAAATCAACTAGTGACTTAACAACTATTTGAAAATAGTATCTTAGCATTTAAATGAAAGAGACATTTATTAGTGAGCTTAGAAATCGTCTAGCCATACCAAAAAAAATTGTGATTCTACCTCATAGAAATGCTGATGGTGATGCTTTGGGAAGTACTTTGGCATTAAAACATTTTTTAATTCAAAAACTTCATGAAGTCAGAGTAATATCCCCAAATGACTACCCTTTGTTTTTAAAATGGCTCCCTGGTGAAAGTGATATCCTAAAATACACTCAAAATCCTAAACTTGTTCGTGATACTATTCGTAAGGCTGACCTTATTTTTACTCTTGATTTTAATAACTTAAATCGAATAGAGGATTTGAAAATAGTTGTAAGGGATGCTAAAGCTGAAAAAATAATGATCGATCATCACGAAACACCACAAGACTATGCTAATTTAAAATATTCAGACCCTAGTATGAGTTCAACTTGTGAGATGATCTACAAAGTAATTAAAGCATTAGATAAAAACGCCTTTAATAAAGAAATAGCGAGCTGTTTGTATACAGGTATTATGACTGACACTGGTTCTTTTCGGTATCCCTCTACAACCAAAGAAACTCACAAAGTGATTTCTCAACTTATTGATTTTGGTGCTGATGGTTCTAAAATTCATCAAAAAATTTATGATAGTTCTAGCTATAGTCGTCTTAAACTCTTAGGTGTTACTCTTTCAAACTTAGTTAAAATTCCAGAACTACCAGTTGCTTATATGACTCTTACCCAAAAAGAGCTTGATTCCTGTAATTATAAAAAAGGAGATACTGAGGGTTTTGTTAATTATGGTCTAACATTAAGTAGTGTTATTTTTTCATGTATAATGATTGAAAATGAGAGTGAAGGAAAAATAAAAATGTCTTTTCGCTCGCAAGGAAGCTTCTCAGTAAATGATTTTGCTAGAAAATATTTTAATGGAGGAGGACATAACAATGCGGCAGGTGGAATGTCTATGGAGAGTATGGAAAAAACAATAGTAAGTTTTAAAAAAGCGATTGGAAAAGTTTCTTCTCAATTCAATAAATCCTTTTGAATATGAGATCATTTATTGTTTTGATTTTTTTCTATGTTTTTTTATCGTGTTCAGAAAATAAAACTCGTTATCCATTAAATAAAAACTCTAATTTTTTTTTAAAAAGTTCAGCTAATCGAAATAAAACACAAATTGCCAGAGAAGAATTTCTATTAAAAAAAGCTGCTAAATTAGATAGTTCCATTAATTATAATGTCTCTGAATCAGGTTTTTTATATGCTTATATTAAAAAAAATAATGAATCTTCTCTCCCAAAAAAAGGGACTCAAGTAAGGTTTAAGTATCAAATAGAGAATTTAGAAAAGAATATAATATACAATTATAAGGAACTTGGTGTTGTTGATTATCTTATTGATCAAGAAAACTTGTTGCCCGCATTAAGAGAGGGTTTAAGAATTATGCGTGCTGGAGAAGTTGTTGTATTTCTTTTTCCTTCCTACCTTTGCTATAGCTATCAAGGCGACGGCGATAAAATAGGAAAAAATCAACCATTACGTTTTACTGTTGAACGTGTACCATTAATAAATTAATACTTAAAATTTGTATATGAAAAAAATTATTCTGCCCATGTTTATAATTGTCTTGCTAATAGGCTGTAATAATAATTACTCAAACCTAGATACTGGACTTTATGCTAATATTTTTACTAACAAAGGTTCTATAATTGTTAAACTCAAAATGAAGAAAGCTCCTATTACAGTTGCTAATTTTGTTTCGTTAAGCGAGGGTGAAAATCCTATGGTAAGTAAAGAATATATATCAAAAAAGTTTTATGCAGGGCTCAAATTTCATCGTGTCATTAAAGACTTTATGATTCAGGGAGGTGATCCCTTAGGTTCAGGTTCGGGTGGCCCTGGATATAGTTTTAATGATGAATTTAGTGATTTAACTCATAATGGTCCTGGAGTGCTATCTATGGCCAATAGTGGTCCTTCAACTAATGGAAGTCAGTTTTTTATTACTCACAAAGCTACCCCTTGGTTAGATGGAAAACATACTGTTTTCGGCCAAGTAATCGAAGGGCAAGAAGTTGTTGATAGTATTCAGCAAAATGATATTATAAATAAAATTAAAATCATTCGAATAGGAGCTGAAGCTAATAATTTTGATGCTCCAACATTATTTAAAAAATATTTTGAAGAAAACAAAAAATCTGCTGATCAAACTTTAGTATCACTGACTGAGGGGATGAAAAAAACAGAAAGTGGTTTGTTTTATAAAATCAAAAAAGAGGGTTCAGGCTCGTTACCTTTACCCGGAGCAAAGGTTTCAGTTCATTATCAAGGAATGCTACCTAATGGAACTATTTTTGATTCTTCATATAAGCGAAATAAACCTATAAAGTTTTCTGTTGGTGTTGGGCAAGTAATTAAGGGATGGGACGAAGGAATTATGCTTCTAAATAAAGGTGCTGCTGCTCGTTTCGTAATTCCAAGTCATTTAGGCTACGGTATGAGAGGAGCTGGAGGTGTAATCCCTCCTAATTCAACTTTAATTTTTGATGTAGAGCTTATAAACATTGAAAATTAAAAACATTTTTATGGCCAAGTTAAAACTTGATCATTTTTTGGTTTATGAAAAAAACTCATATCATACTTATCGGACTTTTACCAGTTCAGTTGATAGGATTGTTATTTATCAAAAATCACAACTCATGGATTGACGTTTATTATAGTCAAAAATTTTATCCTCTTCTTTTTAATATTTATCGTTTTTTCTTTGAAAAAATTCCTTTTTCGATAGGTGATTTATTTTATGCTATTATCATTCTTTATATCCTAAAAAACATAATTATGATATTTAAAAGAAAAAAAATAGTATGGCTTACCATAATAAGAAATGGATTAAGTTTTCTCTCGCTAATCTTGTTTATATTTAATTTCAACTGGGGATTAAACTACTACCAGACTCCCCTACACAAAAAACTTTATTATAACATTAATTATAAAAAGATCCAAATAGAAAAAACTTTTAAAATTTTGATTAAAGCTTCTAATAACCTACATAAAAAATTGGTAAAGACTGACAGTTTATCAGTTGAAATATCCTACTCTAAAGATTTTATTGCTCAAAAAATTGAAGATGAATTTAATTTTGATTTATATAAATTCAAACCCAAACCTTATTTAAAAAATTCACTTTGGGGAACACTATTAAGTTATATGGGATATTCAGGTTATTTAAATCCATTCACTCTAGAATCTCAGGTAAACAATAAAATTCCAAAATTAAGTTACATTATAACTTCAGCACATGAAATGTCACATCAATTAGGAATTGCTTCAGAAAGAGAAGCCAATTTTGTTGCATTTTATAGTTGCATAAAACATTCTGATCCATTTATTCAATACTCAGGTTATACTTTTGCTATAAGCTATTTTTATTCTGAGCTATTTAATATCGACCCTCAAAAAGCAAAAAAGATCATGAAAAAACTTAATCCTGGTATTTTAAAAAATCTTCTTGAGATTTCTCAATTTTGGATACACTATCAAAATTCCTTTGAGCCGATTTTAAAAAAGGGATATAACTCTTATTTAATTGCAAATGGTCAAAAAAGAGGTATAAAAAGTTATAATGACATGGTGGGTCTTGTTATCGCTTATTTAGAAAAAGAATCGTTATGAATTATTAAAAATGATTAATTTTCATATTCATCAAATAAATTTTAAAAATTAGAGATAGTGAAATATTTAAGCAGTGCCAATAATCCTGAGTTAAAACGGTTACGTCTTTTATTTCAAAAGCCAAAAGAACGTAAAAAACAAGGGTTTTTTGTAATTGAAGGTGTTCGAGAAATAGAAAAATCAATAATTGGTGGCTATGAAGTAGAATCTATATTTATCAAAGAAGGATATGAATCTATTTTTAAGAAATTTCTAATTAAACCAAATGAATTATTAAGTTTTAATATTAAAAAATCTGTATTTGATCGGATAAGTATACGCTCCGGATCAGAAAAAGCTATTGCTATCGCCAAAAAAAAAATACATACACTTGAGCAACTTAATCTATCAGACAATGGTATCGTGTTAGTAATTGATGCTCCTGAAAAACCTGGAAATATAGGTGCTCTTTTTCGTACTGCTACAGCTGCAAAATTGAATTCAATTATTATATCTAATCCAAAAACTGATTTTTACAATCCAAATAGTATTAGGTCTAGCTTAGGAAGTATTTTTTTAATGCCTACAGCTATTGCCTCTTCATTTGAAGTTATTCGCTATTTAAAAAAGAATGCTTATGAAATCTTAACCGCTGCTTTAGAGCCTGATGCAATATGTTATAATGAATATAATTATAAAAGGCCATGTGCATTGGTCATGGGGTCGGAAAATAAAGGTTTAAGTCCGTCATGGCTTGAGGCATCAGACAAGCATCTTATTATACCAATGCATGATTCCATAGATTCATTGAACCTTTCTGTATCTGCAGCAATTTTGATGTATGAAGCCCAAAGTAGAAACAATAAACTTGAAAAAAAGACAATTCTTTAGTATCTTACATATATGATGATTACCGACCACTTTACTGAAAATAAAGAAATTGCAAAGCAGTATAAAGAACTTTTACGTGTAAGTTATCAAACCTTAAGTGAATCTGATAAAAAGGTTATTCGCTTATCATTTGATATGGCAGTTGAAGCACATAGTGATCAAAGAAGGAAATCAGGAGAAGCATATATTTTTCACCCAATCAATGTAGCAAAAATTGTAGCTCATCAAATTGGCTTAGATGCCACCTCAATCTGCGCTGCATTATTGCATGATGTTGTTGAAGACACCAAATTTACTATTGAAGATATAGAACGGAGTGTTGGAGTTGAAGCTGCAAAAATTGTCCATGGTCTGACAAAAATTTCTAATCTGAAAAAAGATAAAAACATCTCTCTTCAAGCAGAGAATTTTAGAAAAATGCTTCTTACCCTGAATGATGATGTTCGTGTAATCATTATAAAAATTGCGGATCGATTACATAACATGCAAACTATGGATGCTATGCCTGAATACAAACAGGTGAAAATAGCTTCTGAGACTCTTTATATATATGCTCCTTTAGCACACAGAATTGGACTATATAATGTTAAGACAGAATTAGAAGATTTAAGCCTTAAATATACAGAGCCTAAGCGTTATGACTCAATTAAATTGATGGTAGAGGAAACCAAAGGGGCTCAAAATAGCTTCATCAAAACTTTCTCCAAATTTTTAAAAACAGAACTTAGTAAAGAACGTTTTAAATTTCAAATAAAGGGAAGGAGTAAATCTATCTACTCTATTCATCGTAAAATGCTGACTCAAAATATACCTTTTGAAAAGATTTATGACAAATTTGCATTGAGAATAATATATAAAGGCAACAAGAATAACGAAAAATTCCTAGCGTGGAAGATATATTCAATTGTTACAGATCATTTTACACCAAATCCCACAAGGTTAAGAGATTGGATTTCTGCTCCAAAATCAACAGGTTATGAAGCTCTTCACATAACTGTGATGGGTCCATCTAATAAATGGGTAGAAGTTCAGATTCGATCTGAACGTATGAATGAAATTGCTGAAAAAGGATACGCTGCTCATTACAAATATAAACAAGGAAATCCAAAAGATATTGGAATTGAAAGCTGGCTTAATCGTATTCAGGAAGTGTTAGAAAATAATACGGGGAATGCAGTTGATTTTGTTGAAGATTTCAAACTAAATCTTTATGCTGAAGAAATTTTTGTTTTTACGCCTCAAGGTGACTTAAAATCTCTTCCTCAGGGTGCTACAGCGCTAGATTTTGCCTTTTTTATTCACTCTGAAATTGGAAAAAAAACAAGAGGAGTTCGTGTGAACGATCGTTTAGTTCCTTTAAGTAAAGTTTTAAAAAGTGGAGATCAAATTGAAGTAATAACCTCAGATAAAATTAAACCATCAAAAAACTGGTTAGATTTTGTAGTCACATCAAGAGCTCGTTCAATAATTAAATCTTCCATTAATGAAGATAAAAAAGTACACGCCGAAGAGGGAAAAGAAATTTTAAGAAGAAAGCTTAAATCACTTAAAATTCCATTAAATGATAAAACTGTAAGTCAAATGTTAATGTTTTTTAAGTTTGATAACAGTCAAGACCTGTACTATAGAATTGGAATTGGAACAGTAGACAACAAGAAGTTAAAAAAATTTGCTAATGACTACAATAATGCGTTATTGAATTTCTTCAAAAGACGAGTAAAAAAAATAAAAAACACCTCAATTAAAGAAGAAGATAATATTACGGAAAAGTTTGACACGCTTGTTTTTGGAAAAGAAAAAGAAAGACTTGTGCATAGCTTTGGCGACTGTTGCAATCCTATTCCAGGAGATTCTGTATTTGGGTTTATTACTGTAAATGAGGGTATAAAAGTTCATCACACAGAATGTCCCAACGCATTAACCCTTCAGTCAAATTATGCTTATCGAGTTATATCAGCTAAATGGGTAGATTCTAGTTCTGAAGATTACAATGCTGTTTTAAAATTGACAGGAATAGATAAAAAGGGTCTGATAAATGAAGTTTCAAGAATGATCTCAAACAACATGAATGTCAACATTAATAAAATTTCCTTTGATACCGAAGACTCTTTTTTTACGGGTGAAATACATGTGAGTGTCCCAAATAAAAATGTATTAAATAAATTAGTTCAGAATCTTTCTAAAGTTAATGGTATTGATAAAATTTTTAGAGAATAGTGCTTAATAACTATATTTGCCTTTCATGAAAACAGAAAAAACAAATCAAGATATAGTGAAAGACGTTTTTGTAAACTTCTTAGATCACAACGGTCATAGAAAAACACCGGAGCGTTTTGCCATTTTATTTGAAATTTATAACAGTAAAGAACACTTTGACATAGAGTCTCTTTACATTAAAATGAAAAATAAAAACTATCGGGTCAGTCGTGCAACACTTTACAACACTATTGAACTTCTCTTGGATTGTGGATTAGTTCGTAAACATCAATTTGGTAAAAATCAGGCTCAATACGAAAAATCATATTTTGACCACCAACATGATCACTTTATTTATACTGATACAGGTGAAGTAAAAGAATTTTGTGACCCAAGAATTGAACAAATTAAAAAAACAATAGAAGAGGTTTTTGATGTCGAAATACACAATCATTCGTTATATTTTTTTGGTACAAAAAAGAACAATTAATCATAAAAATTAAATGGCCATAGATTTACTGCTGGGACTCCAATGGGGTGACGAAGGAAAAGGTAAAATAGTAGATGTGTTAGCTAATTCATATGATATAATTGCTCGATTTCAAGGTGGTCCTAATGCAGGACATACTCTAGAATTTGAGGGAAATAAACATGTTCTTCACACAATCCCTTCAGGAATATTTCACCCCAAAACTATCAACTTAATTGGTAACGGAGTTGTCATCGACCCTATTATTTTTATTAAAGAAGTTCAGGATCTAAAACCATACAATATTGACTTCAATAAAAAATTATTAATCTCAAAAAAAGCACACTTAATTCTACCAACCCATCGTCTTTTAGATGCAGCTTCTGAAGCACTAAAAGGAAAAGCCAAAATAGGATCAACCCTTAAGGGAATTGGTCCAGCTTATATGGATAAAACAGGAAGAAATGGAATACGTGTAGGAGACATTCTTACTCTAAACTGGGAAAATAAATATAGAAACCTTTGCCAAAAACATTTAAGTATTTTAGAAAGCTACAATGTTTTTATTGAATATGACTTGAAAAATCTTGAATATAATTTCTTTGAAAGTATTGAAGCTTTAAGAAAATTTAACTTAGTAGACAGTGAGCAATATTTAAAAGAAGAGCAAAAAAAAGGTAAAAAAATTTTAGCTGAAGGTGCACAAGGTTCACTTTTAGATATTGACTTTGGAACATATCCATTTGTAACTTCCTCCACTACTACTGCTGCTGGTGCTTGTATAGGGCTTGGTGTGGCACCAACTAAAATAAAAAAGGTTTTTGGGATTTTTAAAGCTTACGCTACTCGAGTAGGCAGTGGACCATTCCCTACTGAATTATTTGATAAGGATGGAAAAATCCTAGCAAAAGTAGGAAACGAATTTGGTTCTACTACAGGACGAGCCAGACGTTGTGGATGGATAGATCTTGTTGCACTAAAATATTCTGTTGAAATCAACGGTATCACTCAATTAATGATGATGAAAGGAGATGTACTTTCTGGTTTTGATAAAATTAAAGTATGCACTGCATATAATTCAGAATCAGGCAAGATAGATTATTTACCCTATGATATTGCATCGCAAGATATAAAACCAGTCTTCAATGAGCTTCCCGGGTGGCAAGAAGATTTGACTGAAATCACGGATTATAAAGAATTTCCAAAGAACTTTAAAAATTATATTTCTTATTTGGAAAAAGCTTTAGAAACACCAATAAAAGTTGTTTCAGTTGGGCCAGATAGAAAACAAACAATTTTTACATAATAATCTCCAACATGCACTTAATGTATAGTATAATGGTATTTATTTTTGCTATACTTTTGATTCATCCTGTAAAGGCTCAGGAAAAAATTATTGAGATCCGCCAAGCTGGAGGCTCAAAACAAGACCAAGTAGAGTTCCCAGGAGCTAATATTTTATTTAAGAATAATGAAAAAAGAGTTCTACTCTTTCATGAGGGTGCATTAATAGAATCCGATTTAGCCTATTTCTATGCTGAAGAAAATTATTTTAAAGCTATAGGAAATATCGTCTTTACTCAAGGTGACAGTCTAAGAATGACTTGTAAAACAATTGAATATGACGGGACTACTAAAATCGCTCTTGCGAATGGAAATGTATTTTTAAAACGACCTGATATGTCTTTAAGGACAGAAAAATTGAACTTGGATCGAAAAACAAGTCAAGCATTTTATAAAACTAAAGGAATAGTAATTGATAGTTCAAGTACTCTTACCAGCAATCAAGGGAGATACTTTATGAATCAAAAAAAGTATAGATTTACATCTAATGTGATAATTGATAATCCACAATATAAAGTTAATTCTGATCAACTTGATTACTACACTGAGCTTAATCAAGCTTATTTATTTGGAAACTCAAAAATCATTGGTGATACATATACTATAAAATGCGAAAGAGGTTTTTACGATCTGGATAGAGAAAAAGGAGTCTTTAAAAAAAATGCTGCTCTCTATTATGACAACAAAATTATAAAAGGAGACAGTCTTTATTTTGAAAGTGAAAAAGATTACGCAGCAGCTACAAAAAATGTAAGTATTGAAGATTCATTAAATAATTCAATAATTATAGGTCACTATGGTGAAATATTTAAAGCAAAAGATTCTGCAATTATTACACGAAGAGCTTTGGCTATAAATATTATTGACAAAGACTCACTATTTATACACGCAGACACACTTCTTGCTACTGGTCCAGATGAGCGAAGAATACTAAGGGCATACTATAATGTTAGAATACTAAAAAGCGATTTACGTGGTGTTTCAGATTCACTTTATTTAGATGAATCAATTGGATTGACAAAATTACTAAGTAAACCTCTTTCCAAACAAGAAGAGCAAATCTTCACACAAGTAGATAGAAATTCAAATAATCCAGTTATATGGTTTGATAAAAGTCAAATGTCAGGAGATAAAATCATGTTACTTTCAGATACTAAAACAAATAAATTGGATTCTGTAAAAATATTGAATAATGTATTTATCATAGAAAAAGATTCTTTAAGCGAAAGTGGTTACAATCAAATCAAAGGGGGAATTCTAGATGGAAGTTTTAAAGAGGGTAAGCTAGATAATATTTTAATTAAAAAGAATACCGAGATGGTCTATTATCTTTACAATGATGAAGATTTTCAATTAATTGGAATTGATAAAACTACATGTAGTGCCTTGAAAATGAATTTTATGGATGGAGAAATCAATGATATTACTTTTTTGGTAGCTCCCATCGGAGATGTATATCCCGAGGACAAATTACCCATTAACGAAAGGACTCTTAAAGGTTTTACTTGGAGAAAAAAAGAACGCCCAGAAACTGTAAATGATCTATTTGATAAAAATGATAAAGAAGATCAATTTCCTTCAATTTTAAAATTTAAATATCCTGAGTTAGATATTGATAAGGCTTATAGTAATTAAAAAGTTATGAATAATTTAAAGGAAGATTTCTTAAAGTTTCAAGCTATGACAACTCAAAATCCGCTTAATTTAGATGTTAAAAAAGCAAAAGGCGTTTATATCACATCTACAAATGGGAAAAAATATTTAGATTTTGTTGCGGGTATTTCTGCTTGTAGTCTAGGGCATCTTCATCCAAAAGTAGTTTCCGCAATTCGAAAGCAAACTAGAAAATATATGCATGTGATGGTCTACGGTGAGTTTGCTCAGGAGCCAACTGTTAATCTGTGCAAAGAACTTATATCCCTTCTACCCGATAATCAAGAAAGTGTTTATCTGACAAATTCCGGAACGGAAGCAATAGAAGGTGCATTGAAATTAGCTAAAAAAGCTACGGGTAGAAGTGAATTGATAGGTGCATTAAATAGTTATCATGGAAGTACTCAAGGGTCACTTAGTCTATTAGGGTTAGAAAATCAAAAAAAAGCTTATCGCCCGCTTCTGCCAGGGGTATCATTTATTCGATTTAATGCTTTTGAAGATTTAAATAAAATTACTTCTAAAACAGCTGCAGTACTTTTAGAAACTATTCAAGGGGGAGCTGGATTTATTTTACCAATTAAGAATTATTTAATAAAAGTAAAGGAGCGCTGTGAAGAAGTTGGTGCATTATTAATATTAGATGAAATTCAACCTGGCTTTGGACGAACAGGTCGTTTTTTTGGATTTGAACATTACTCTGTTATACCTGATATAGTTGTTATGGGAAAAGGTATGGGAGGTGGTCTTCCTGTAGGAGCTTTCTCTGCCCCTAATTCATTAATGAAACTTATCAAAGAAAAACCTAAACTTGGACATATAACTACATTTGGTGGAAATCCATTGATTGCTGCTGCTTGTCTAGCTACTCTTCGCGAATTAAGAGATTCTACAATTGTTAGAGAAGTAGCAAAGAAAGAAGCTTTATTTCGTAACGAACTAAAACATAAAAAAATAAAGGAGATTAGAGGTAAAGGTCTAATGCTAGCATTAATATTAGAAAATTCCGAAACTGCCAATAAAATCATACTCAAATCTATTGAGAAAGGTCTTTTACTTTTTTGGTTGCTTTGGGAAAAAAATGCGGTGAGGATATCACCACCGCTTACAATAAAAGAGAAAGAAATTTATAAAGGTTGCAAAATTATTAGAGACGTTTTGGATAGCCTCTAATCTAAATCAATGTTAACTATTTTGTTAAAAACAATATGAGTTGAAGTTATTTTTCTCTAGTGGAGTCTCTTAATTTTAAATTATTGTTTTATATATATATGTTAAATCACAACTCAGAGGAAACAGAATCAATAATTTTCAAATTTGAGCATATGCTCAAGACCAATTTGATTTATTTCTTCGATGCCCAAGAATTCGAAGATATTATAATTCACTACCTTGGAGATGGAGATCATCAATTAGCCAAAAAAGCACTTAAAATGGGGCTAGGACAACATCCAAGCTGTTATGAGCTAATTTTGTTACAAAGTGAAATTTTTATTCTAGATGAGAAATATGAAATGGCATTAGATCTATTAGAATATTTAGAAAAAATAAACCCTTTTGACGAAGAGATATCCTTACAAAAAGCAAATATTGCTTCTAAAAAAGGAGATCATAAAACTTCCATTATTCATTTAAATGAAGCTCTTAAAATATCTGAGGATCCAGCTGAAATTTGGAATCTGTTGGGAATGGAATACCTATTAGCTGAACAATATAAAGAGGCTTCTTTTTTCTTTAAAAACTGCCTTGAGGAAAATCCTGAAGATTATCCTTCTTTATACAACTTACTTTATTGCTATGAACAACTTGAAGAGATTGAGCCTGCTATCACTTCTCTTAATCGGATCCTTGAGCATAATCCATACTGTGAGGTTGCTTGGCATCAATTAGGTAAAATTTTAATTGCCTCGGGAAAAATTAAAGAGGCTCTATCTGCCTTTGATTTTGCTATAATAAGTGACGATACATTTACTGGAGCTTACATAGAAAAAGGAAGATTATTGGAATCAATCGGGAAAACTAATGAAGCAATAGAAAACTATGAAGTTGCAATAAATATAACTGAACCTACATCATTTATTTATAAGTGTATTGGAAGGTGTTACGAAAGTTTAGGAAATTATAATTTAGCAAAAAAATTCTATATTAAATCAACAAAACTTGAGCCTTCAAACGAAAAAAGCTGGGAGTCTTTAATTCTATTCTTTTTATCTCAAAAAAATTATAATAGTGCACAATATTATTTAAATAGGGCACTAGAGATAAATAGTGACTCTGTAAATCTCTGGAAAAAAAGCTTAGAACTTTATACTCTTTGGAGTAAAAAAGAAAAGGCGATAGATAGTTGTAAAAAGTTAATTGAATTAGGAAATTACGAATGTAATTTACTTATCAAACTCATTGATCTATTTTTAGATAAAAAACAATGGGAAGATGCTCATAAAGCTGCAAGTGATGCTTTCGACTCTTTCCCAAAAAATAAAAAAATAGCCTTAAGAGCCGCTGGATGTTGCTTTCATTTAGGGCGGATTGAAGAAGGAATTTGCGTTTTAAACTCAGACAGTCTTAATCCTTCAGAAAAAGCTGTTTTTAAGAAACTTTTTCCCAGCTTCAATAAGCTACTTTCAAACAGATAGTATTGAATTGATCTATTTAAAATCGGTTCTATACCTTTGTGTTAATTAATTAATAATGCAATATCTAATTCTTTATTTTAAAGGCATCCTTATGGGAGCTGCCGACCTAGTCCCCGGAGTTTCAGGAGGTACTATCGCACTCATCACTGGAATTTATAAAGAACTTTTAAATAGTATTAATTCATTTTCAATAAAAACAATCAAGCTATTAATATTAGGAAAATTTAATGAAGCTTGGGAACAACTTAATCTAAATTTTATTCTACCCTTATTTGCTGGAATTATTACTAGTATTCTTGTCTTTTCCCGAATATTGGAGTGGCTTATGATTAACGAACCAATAGGACTATGGTCATTCTTTTTTGGTTTGTTAATTGCATGTATCTTTTTTTTGGTGAAAACAAAATTAAGATACAGTCTAAATTCAATGCTTTATCTTGTTGCTGGTTCATTTTTTTCTTTTATTGTAACCCAATTAGATACATTTTCAAATGAGATACCACTTTGGTATATCTTTCTTGCTGGTTTTATTGGAATTTCTGCAATGATTTTACCGGGTCTTTCAGGAGCTTATGTTCTATTTATAATGGGAGTATATAAAAGGGTATTACTAAATATTCGTCTAGCGCAGGAGTTGATACTTGATTTTAATAAAGAAAAATTTATTGAGGTAGCCTCAGAATTAGGTGTATTTGTATTTGGAATTTTAGTTGGTATTAAGGTTTTTTCAAAAATTTTATCCTGGTTATTAGATCGTTATCCAGATAAATGTATTGCATTTTTAATTGGATTAATGTTAGGAGCACTTATTAAAGTATGGCCATGGCAAAATCAAGTTCCCAAGTTAAGCGGGGATGATCCAAGTTTAAATATATCCGTCCTTCCAAACGATTTCTTGGGTGGATCTCCTGAAATTGTAAAAGCTTTTCTACTCATGTTTAGTGGTTTTATTTTGATATATGTAATAGAAAGAAGTAAAATTTTATTAAAAAAATGAAGTCCTACTTGAAAAAGAAATCTATCTATCAGGACTTTTTATTAGTTCTTAAAGGTATTGCTATGGGAGCTGCAAATAAAGTTCCTGGAGTTTCAGGGGGCATAGTAGCATTAGTAGGCGGTTTTTATGAACCCCTTATTTATTCATTTCAGCACTTTAACTTAAAAGCTATAAAATTACTTTTGAATAAACGTTTTAAAAGTTTTTGGTATTATATAAATGGACGCTTTCTATGCTTAATTTTTAGTGGAGTTATTATTAGTTATTTTAGTGTTTCATTACTTTTAGATTACTTACTTTTTCATTACGAAATTCTGGTTATAGGATGCTTCTTTGGGATGATACTTGCTTCCCTATATTTAATATTTATTAAGGTTCAAATCTGGAGAAAATCCGAAATAATTTTTCTTTTATTGGGATTATTTCTTGGATTATCAATTAGTTTAGCACGACCTATTGAAGAGAATGATCAACTCTTTTTTATATTTTTTTGTGGAATAATTAGTGTTTCTGGCATGACAATACCAGGTTTGTCAGGATCATTTTTACTTTTAATACTAGGTAACTATAATCTTCTTTTAGTCGACGCAGTAAATGTACTTTTTCTCGTTCTATCAAAAGTACTATTTCTAGATTATGGTTCCTTTTCAGATCCAATTATTCAAAGATACCTATTAATTATAGTAATATTCACACTTGGTTCAATTAGTGGATTGATATTATTTTCAAATTTACTTAAATGGGTATTAAAAAAATACCCCACACAAACTCTTGCCAATATAATTGGTTTTATAAGTGGGACCATTATTCTAGTATATCCTTGGAAAACAAAATCATATATTTACAATAATGATGGTAGTTTGGTAATTAACACTTTAGGTAATCCTAAATTTTCAAATTATAATTACTATACACCCAATATCGAATACTTTGAGACCTATACTGTACTTTTGTCTATCATTTTTGGTATAAGTAGCCTACTGATTTTAAATTACTATGGCAAAAGATAAATACATTAAAAAATTTGGCCTAGTTGGAAAAAATATTGATTATTCTTTTTCAAGAAACTATTTTACATCTAAGTTTAAACAAGAAAATAAAAAAGATTACGTATATGTAAATTTTGATCTAGAAAATATAGATCAATTTAAAAAAATTCTCAAAAGTAAACCTTTACCAATGGGTTTAAATGTTACGATCCCATACAAAAAAAAAGTCATCCCTTTTTTAGACGAACTCAGTTATGAAGCAGACACTATTCAAGCTGTAAATACAATAGTATGGGATGCTAATGGGAAAGTTGTGGGTCACAATACTGATCATGTTGGATTTGAAAAAGCTCTAATAAAAAGTATAGATAAAAATCCGAAAAAGGCCCTAATTTTAGGGACAGGGGGAGCGTCTAGTGCAGTAAAATTTGTTTTGGATAAGATAAATTGTTCATTCAGTTTTGTCTCTCGAAATCCAAAAGAAAATCAATTATCTTATGATGAAATTACAAAAGAAATATTAGATAAAATTGATTTAATCGTCAATACTACTCCATTAGGAACTTTTCCAGATGTAGACGAGGCGCCCCCAATACCATATAAATATTTAAGTGATAAACAATTTTTATTTGATTTGATTTACAATCCTGAGGAAACCAAATTTCTAGAAGAGGGTAGAATACGTGGTGCAAAAACATCAAATGGTTACCAAATGCTTGTTTATCAGGCAGAAAAGTCTTGGAAGCTATGGAGTCAATAATCTAAATTTAATTGATTCTTATTTTAGAAATAAAAAAAATGTATATTACTTGTATAAATATATCATTTACTCATGGAAGAGAATACTCTACAACCTGGTGCGGGGGTAAATAAGAAGCCGCAAAACAAAAAGACTAAAAAAGAGACGTCTAAAACATCAGCCAAGAAAATAACTTCAAAAACAAAGTCTAAAAAAGAGGTGTCTAAGACTTTCGCTAAAAACAGCAGTAAAAATACAGTTATTAAAAAAAAACCAAATACTGCTTCAACCAAAACTACACCTAAAAAGGCTTCAACCAAAACTATACCTAAAAAGGCTTCTTTAAAAAAAGTTAAAAAAAATACGCCCTCTTCAGAAACTACTAAAAGTGTTCTAAATAAAGAAAAGAAAGTTACAAAAGAAAAGGTTAAAGATAAAAATGAAACAATATTAGTTAAAAAGGAAAAAGAATTAATAGATATTAATTTAGAGTTTGACTCACATAACTTAGAAAAGTTAATAGCGGTCTACAAAGAATTATCAACTAGTGAAAATTGGTTAAAAAATCATAATTCCCTTCAAAAAATTAATCAGCACTTTGAATCAAAGTTCAAATTAGCTGTAGAGAAAGAAAAGAAAAAGTTTTTGAAAGGAGGAGGAAATGAAATTGATTTTTTCTTTAAACCAGATTATAAAAAAAATTATGACCAAATTACTTTCGAATATCGAAAAAAGAGAAGAGATCACTTTAAAGATCAAGAAGCCGCTCAAAAAATAAATCTTGAAAGGAGAAAAGTTATAATCGAAGAAATAAAAAAATTAATAGATCAAAACCAAATTGATTCTAAAGCCTATAAAGCTTTTAGAACTCTTCAAGAAAGTTGGTATAACACTGGTCAAGTACCAAGAAATCAAAGTCAAAACTTATGGGAAACTTTTAAACATCACGTTGAGCGCTTTTATGCTTTTTTACATCTTGACAGAGAGTTTAGGGAAATGGATTATAATCACAACTATGAAGAGAAACTTAAAATCATAGAACGTGCTGAGTTATTAAAAGAATATCCAGATATAATAAAAGCTAGTAGGGATTTAAATATTTTACACAAACAATGGAAAAATGATTTGGGGCCAGTTGCAAAAGAACACCGTGAAAGCCTTTGGATTAGATTCCAGACTGCTTCTAAAGTAATTCAATTAAGAAGACAAGAATATCAAAAAAATATAACAGGAGTAATGAAAGATAATCTTGTAAAAAAGGAAAATCTATTAAAAGACATGCGTAAGATTCTAATTGATCTTCCTAAAAATCACAATGAATGGCAAAATGCATTAAAACAATTTAATGCCCTTAGAGAAAACTTCAAAACTATTGGGTTTGTTCCAGCAAGGGATAGTAAAAATTCCTGGAAAAGCTTTAGAGAGGTGGGTACTGATTTTATGAGAATGAAAAACTTATTCTATAAAGAACAAAAAAAAGCCTTCAACTCTAATATAAAGGCTAAAAATGAATTAATAAATCGATCCAAGGAAATTTTAAATTCAGATAGTTGGGAAAATTGTGTTGAAGAAATGAAAGATATACAAAAGCAATGGAAAGCTGTAGAATTTGTTCCAAGAAAATTAGATAATAAATTATGGAAGGAATTTTCAAATATTCAAAAAATATTTTTTGACAGATTAAAATCTGGATATCAGCGCCTTAGCTCAGAACAAGAAATTATCTTTAAAGAAAAAAATGAATATCTAGAAAAAATTAAGACTCTAAAATTAAAACCTGAAATTGAGACTTTAAAAAAGGAATATTTTGTTCATTGGGATAAATGGAATCAAATAGGAACTCTTAACTATGAAAATGAAATTAAAATGAATAAATACTTTTCCAACAATTTAATGGAACAAATAAAAAATGCTGGTCTTGAAAAGAAAGAACTAAAATCAATTATTAAAGATTTGAAATTAAGTGTTTTAAAAAATGATCCTCAACAATTAGAAAAGGAATTCAAAAAAACACATTCATTAATATCCAACTTAAAAGCAGAACTAACACAATTAGAAAATAATTTGGAATTTTTCAGTAACTCAAGTATTGATAATCCACTATTTAAAAATGTGGAAAAACAAATTCAAACTTGTGAAAGGAAAATTGATTCTGCTCAGAAGGAATATATTGAACTTAATAAAATTAAGAAAAATCAGAATAAATCAGGTATAATTTCAGAAGAAACAGGCCAAGATACAGTTGATCATTAATCTTCTGATTAAGGGATTTGATTTTTGGCCCTTTTCCAAAGAATTTCCATTTCTTTAATTGACATTTTATCTAGAGTTGTTCCATTTTTTTTCGTACTAGCTTCAAGAAAGTTGAATCTTCTGATAAACTTCTGATTACTTCGTTCTAAAGCTGTATCAGGGTTTATCCCTAAAAAGCGTGCATAATTTATAAGTGAAAATAATACATCTCCAAATTCTTCTTCACTTTTTTTAATATTACCTGCTGAAACTTCTTTTTGTAATTCAACTATTTCTTCTTTAACTTTTAACCAAACTTGTTTTGAATTTTCCCAATCAAATCCTACAGCTGAAACTTTTTCTTGAATTCGTTGAGCTTTAACTAATGCTGGGAGCTCATTAGGCACTCCACCAAGAACCGTATTTTTCCCCTCTTTTAATTTTAAAGCTTCCCAATTTTTTTTTACCTCAGCATCATCTTTGACTTTTAAATCTCCATAAATATGTGGGTGTCGAAAAATTAATTTTTTAGAAATATAATTGGAAACATCCGCAATATCAAATACACCTGCTTCACTTCCTAACTTAGAATAAAAAACTATGTGAAGTAATAAATCACCTAATTCTTTTTTTACTTCTAAAAGATTTCCTGAGATTATAGCGTTTCCTAATTCATAAGTCTCTTCTATAGTTAAATGTCTTAGGCTGTCAAAAGTTTGTTTTTTATCCCATGGGCATTTCTCTCTAAGTTCGTCCATAATATCTAGCAGACGTTCGAAAGCATCTAGCTTTTGTTTTTTTGAATTCATTTTTTAAATTCTTCTAAGCAGATTTATTTGTTTAAAGTTGTTTAATTTTATTTTTGAGTTTTTTACTTCGTAGAAGTATATTACACCATTGGTTAATTTTATTGATATCACTTGAACAAACACGATTAGTATCATGTTTTTCAATAATACCTAAAAAGTATGCATGAAGATCATTTGCGTTAGCTTTGAGTTTTATGTTCAAAGATTTCCCACTCTCACGATTTAGAATTTTTTCTAAAACTTCAATAAGTGTGATTTCATTTCCTTTACAATAAATCTGAAATTCATCTAACATACTAAATTGCCAACTGACCGAAGTAATAACTCTTTTTTCATCAATAAATGGAATAGCAACTTCACCAACATTCGTTTGAGCTATTTCTTCAAATAGACCTGGACACTCTGAAATTGATAATATATTTTTTAAATACATTGTTAACGTTTAGGATTTTTAGGATACTTCATGAGATAGTCAACCGAAACAGCTCCTTTTGAAATTGCATTTAATTTTTTTTTTAAAAGTCTTTTTTTAAGAGATGATAAACGGTCCGTAAATAGAATTCCTTCAATATGATCGTATTCATGTTGGACAACACGAGCCACTAGACCATTTAAAATAAGTTTTTGTAATTCGAAATTTTCATTAAAAAAAGTAATTGAAATTTCTTCCTTTCGAGAAACATCTTCTCGAATTTCAGGAATACTTAAACAACCCTCGTTAAACTCCCAAGGTAATCCATTTTCATTTAGAATTTTTGGATTAATAAATACTTTTTTAAAAGACTTTAAGGTTTTAATTTCTTCTTCATCCATATTCTCTTCATCTACAAATGGAGATGTATCAATTACAAAAATGCGGATAGATAAACCAATTTGTGGAGCTGCAAGGCCAACTCCATTAGAGGCGTACATAGTCTCCCACATATTCTCTATCAGTTTGTTTAATCTTGGATAATCAGATGTTATTTCATCAGCAACTTTTTTTAAAACTGGTGTGCCGTATGATACAATCGGTAATATCATAATGAATTCATTTTGTGATCTAAATATGATTGCAAAATAATTGTTGCACTAATTTGATCAATTAGTCCCTTATTAGCAAGTTGATGTTTTTTTAATCCTCCTTCAACCATAGAATTAAATGCAATTTTTGAGGTGAAACGTTCATCATAACGTTCAATTTTTTGTTTGGGGAAATTTTTTTTTAGTAATTCTATAAAATCTTTAATGTGAAATTCAAGGTCTGATGGAGAACCATCTTTTTGTATAGGTTTTCCAATTACAAAACTTTCAATATCTTCTATTTTAAAATGTGCTTTTAAAAATGAAATCACATCTTTTGTTGGAAGATTTTTAAGACCGCTAGCGATAATATTATTTGGATCAGTATGAGATAATCCTGTTCGCTTTATTCCAAAATCAATACCTATTAAACAACCCACAAGTATATTTTTTTCAAATATAACTTTTTCATCTATTATTTTTTTAATTGTTGGAAATTCATATTTCTATGTATAATAAAAACAAATAATATTAATTAAGATTTAATTTTTTTTGAATAATTCTATGGATTTAAGTTAAAATTATATTTTCAAAATAATCTTCTCCATTTGAATCGTTTCGAATTCTTTACCTTTGATAAAAATTTAGAATGAAAAACGTCATAGAATCTGCATGGGAAAATAGATCCCTATTAAAAGAGCCCAAAACTCAGGACACTATACGAGAGGTTATTAATCAACTAGATGAAGGAAAGCTTAGAGTGGCTGAGCCTAGCACGGAAGGGTGGAAAGTAAATGAGTGGGTCAAAAAGGCGGTTGTACTCTATTTTCCAATTCAAAAAATGAAAACTTTAGAGGCTGGTCCTCTTGAATTTTACGATAAAATTCCACTTAAAACTGGTTACCAAAAAAAAGGTATTCGTGTTGTACCACACGCAGTATCTAGACATGGAGCTTTTATTTCTAAGGGTGTAATCATGATGCCCAGTTTTGTTAATATTGGTGCTTTTGTTGATTCTGGAACAATGGTTGATACATGGGCAACTGTTGGTAGCTGTGCTCAAATTGGGAAAAATGTTCATCTAAGTGGCGGAGTTGGAATAGGAGGTGTTTTAGAACCACTTCAGGCAGCACCTGTGATCATAGAAGATAATGCGTTTTTAGGCTCAAGAAGTATTGTTGTTGAAGGAGTTCGTTTAGGTACAGAGGCTGTATTAGGGGCTAATGTTGTTCTAACTGGTTCTACAAAAATCATTGATGTTACTGGAGAAAAGCCAATTGAGCATAGAGGAATTATTCCCCCACGTTCAGTTGTAATTCCAGGAAGCTATACTAAAAAATTCGCTGCTGGGAATTATCAAGTTCCCTGTGCTCTAATAATTGGGCTAAGGAAAGAAAGTACGGATAAAAAGACCTCTCTAAACGAGGCATTGAGAACACACAATGTTGCAGTTTAAAACAATCAAGGTACTTTACAATTAAAATTGAAATCATTTAATATACCATAGTGCAATTAAGAAATGATTTTTTTGATTATTTAGACCCAACACTTTTTAAAGTGATTAGTGAGGCTGCTCATGAATCTTGCATTGAAACATACTTAATAGGTGGATTTGTCCGCGATTACTTCCTGAATAGAAAGAATAAAAAGGATATTGATATAGTTGCAATAGGTTCAGGAATTAAACTTGCGAAAGCTGTTCAAAAAAAATTGAAAGGAGCTAAACCTGTTAAAATTTTTAAAACTTTCGGGACAGCAATGGTTAACTGGAATGAAATCGATATTGAATTTGTAGGTTCAAGAAAGGAATCTTATTCAAAAGAATCTAGAAATCCAAAAATAAAACCAGGAACTTTAAAAGATGATCAAAATCGAAGAGATTTTTCCATTAATGCTCTTGCCATAAGTTTAAATAAAGGTGATTTTGGAGCCCTTATAGATCCATTTAATGGAATTTCAGATTTAAAACATAAGATACTTCGCACGCCTTTAAACCCAAACTTGACATATTCTGATGATCCACTTCGGATGCTACGTGCTATTCGCTTTGCGAGTGAACTAAATTTTGAAATTGAACAAAAATCCTTATCAGCTATTGCTAATAATGTTGATCGTATAAGTATAGTCTCTAAAGAGCGTATATTAGATGAACTAACTAAGATTTTGAGTAATAAAAAACCTTCTACTGGTTTTATTTTATTAGAAAAAACAGGACTTTTACAATTGATTTTGCCGGAGTTAACCGCATTGAAAGGTATAGATGAAATAGAAGGAAAAAAGCACAAAGATAATTTTTTTCACACCCTAGAAGTTGTTGATAATTTATGCTCAAAAAGTAATAATCTTTGGTTAAGATGGGCAGCATTGCTTCATGATATTGGCAAAGCACCTACAAAACAATTCAAAGCTTCTACAGGGTGGACCTTTCATAATCATGAACTTGTAGGGTCTAAAATGGTTTATAAGATATTTAAGCGACTAAAAATACAACTTAATAGTAAAATGAAATATGTGCAAAAGATGATATTAATGAGCTCAAGACCTATCATAATTTCAAAAGATAATGTTACGGACTCTGCAATTCGTAGATTAATTTTTGATGCAGGACCATTCATAGACGATTTAATTACACTATGTGAGGCAGATATCACGACAAAAAATCTCAAACGTTTTGAACTTTATCACAATAATTTTAAGATTGTTAGAGAGAAAATAGTTGCTATAGAAGAAAAAGATCGTTTAAGAAATTTTCAACCACCTGTCAGTGGTGAAGTTATTATGAAGTATTTTGGTTTAAATCCTTCACCGGAAATTGGTGTAATTAAGGAATCCATTAAAGAATCAATATTGGAGGGAGAGATTCCAAATGAATTTGAAGCTGCATTTGAAAAAATGAAGCAGGTAGGTAAAAAAATAGGATTAAAGTCCAATGGAGAAACTTTATAAATTATTTTTGATTTCAAGTTTAGTTTTAGTTTACTTGGTTATTGCTGCGGGAGCAATTGTACGTATGACAGGAAGTGGAATGGGCTGTCCTGATTGGCCAAAGTGTTTTGGATATTTTATTCCACCTTCCGATAGATCACAATTAGATTGGAAAGCCGAACATGAATATAAAAAAGGTGAGGTCATTATTATAGATGAAAATCTTCGTGTAGCTCCTAAAGACTTTAAATCAAATAATTCCTATAGTAAAGAGAATTGGTTACCATATACTAAACATGATTATGCAATCTTCAATCCTATGCACACCTGGATAGAATTTCTTAATCGAATTCTAGGAGCAATTGCAGGTTTAGCAACATTGCTTTTACTGATAGTATCATTATTAAGATTTAAAAAAGATAATATAGTAAGTTTAGTATCCTTTTTAATTGTACTTGGAATGGGTTTTCAGGCTTGGCTTGGAAAAACGGTTGTTGACTCCAACCTACTACCCTTTAAGATTACCATCCATATGGGTATGGCTTTAATAATTTTAATATTTCTTGTCTTCTTATTAGAGCGTGAAAAAAAATTCACAAAAAAACTTCCAAGTATACCTATATTTAAAAGCCTTATAATATTTAGTTTAATTCTCACTCTTTCCCAAATAGTTATGGGATCTCAAGTACGACAATTTGTTGACGAACAAATTCACCTCTTGGGTTTTAAGGCTTCAACCAAGTGGTTGGAAGACGCACCATTTCTTTTTTATTTTCATAGAAGTTTTTCACTATGTGTATTATTCATTAATTTATGGATCGCCTTAATCTTATATAAAAATAAATATATCCCTATCGAATTTTTAAGTATTCTATTTCTGATTGGCCTAGAAATTCTTACTGGAATTTTAATGTATTATTTTTATTTTCCATTTTCTTCACAACCCCTACATTTGGTGTTTGCTTCACTTTTATTTGGAGCCCAAACATTTTTTATGATCCGCGTAATTAAACAAAAATGATATATAGAATTAGAATTATTTTAGATGTAAAAGAAGATGTCCTTCGAGATATTGAGATTGAAGCTACAGCTACCTTAGAAGATTTACACCACGTCATTATCCAATCCTTCGGATTCTTAGGTAACGAAATGGCTTCTTTTTACAAATCAGACGAGACATGGAAACAAGGTGAAGAGCTTCCACTTGAGTCCATGGATGATGGCCCTAACATGAGAGACAAAGCTTTAAATAATATATTTACAACATCTCAACATCATTTAATTTATGTTTATGACTTTTTAAATCTTTGGACCTTTTTTGTAGAGCTAAAAGAAGTAGGTGAAATTCTTTCTGGTTCAAGTTATCCAAATCTTATTCATAGCGAAGGAGAAGTTCCTGAAGAAGCACCTGAGAAAATGTTTGAAGCAGAAGGGCATGAAGATTTAGATAGAGATGAAGATGAAGATGAAGCAAATCTTGATTCTGACTATAACGATGATAATTTTTATTAAATCAAATCCTGCATATCAACTTTCTGGTAATGAAAACGGACAAAATTTAGAGCTGCTTGCATCAAGTCTCCCATAGATTTACTATCTAAAAAAGCTTTGTCTTTTGTGAATTTATAGATTTCACTTTGTAGACGTTCTAAATTTGAGATGACTGTTATTACATCCAATTTCATAATATCTAAAAGCTTTTCAAGACGATTACCTGAACTAATAATTCTTCTTGCAACGATTGAACGCTCTTCAATCTTATATTGATTAATTGAATCATGATTTAATTTAGTTCGAACCAAATCCATAATCGGAATATTCTCTTTAAAAAATTGTGGGCGATAGACCGAGAGTTTTCCTTCATAAGATTGTTGATCAAAATCTATAGGACGAATTTTATATATAACCTGATCAAAATCATGAGTTGGAACTACAACATAATTATATGCACGCATATCACCTAATAAACGGATCATGCATCGCTCATTAAATTTCACATACTCTTTAGCAATTTGAGCCTTTTCTGAATCTGAACAATTGGGTAATAGTTCCTTTATAAATGTGTCACCCGGTATTCCGGCAATATGTTCTTCAATTAAAGTATTGTTATTTACTAAAAAGTTGAGATTATATGGAGAAAGCATATGTTCAAACTCTAATCCATAAATTCTAGAAGCATCTGTTTGCTTAATATAATAATATGTAAAATTATCATTTAAAATATTTCGAATCTTAATTCGAAAAGGTTTAGAATTTCCAAAGGTGCAGAAATCAATTGAATCAACATTCAGATATTGAATTCCAGACTCATTACCATCTGAATGAAGTAGTGTATATATTTTTTTCAAGTGAAAATCTATTTCACGTCGCTCAGTATCAGAATAATATACATTTACCCATAGAGTATCATTATCGTTTTTATCATAAACAACAACTGAGCCAGAAAATCGCAACAAATCACTGTAACAAATAGGTGTTTCAACCCAACGGTCATATGTCTTTAAAAAAGAAACTAATTCCGAAGTAATCGGATAAAATGGTTTTTTTTGAGAAATTAATTTATCTTCCATAATTCTCATTTTTCAAATTTACTTATCTTTTTTTAAAAAAATGTTACTAAAAAGTAAGGTTATAAAGGGAGGTACAAAAAATTAAGAATAAAGATTAATTTTTCTAATTGTATAATAAATATACTCTTTTTACATAATTACTGTAATTTCAAATTCATTTGGAATTTACTTTAAGGTTTTTAGAATTACTGCTGATGATATTTTGTATGTTTGCTGATTGATGTAAGCTCATGGATTTTCAAATTTTATCTGATTTCAAACCTACTGGGGATCAACCTCAAGCAATAAAGGAGATCGTTTCACAATTTAGAAATAATGACCCTTTTGTAACTCTGCAAGGAGTCACAGGCTCTGGAAAAACATTTACTATGGCTAACGCAGTTGAACAATTAAAACGCCCTACCCTTGTTCTGGCTCATAATAAAACTTTAGCAGCCCAACTTTATTCAGAATTTAAACAATTTTTTCCAAATAATGCAATTGAATATTTTGTTTCATACTATGATTATTATCAGCCTGAGGCATATATTCCCAATACAGGAACTTACATTGAAAAAGATTTATCAATAAATGAAGAAATTGAAAAGCTTCGACTAAGCACAACCTCTTCTCTTTTATCAGGAAGAAGAGATATACTAGTTGTAGCTTCTGTCTCTTGTTTGTATGGAATTGGAAACCCTGCAGAATTTGAAAAAAATGTAATCGAATTGAATCGAAATCAAATAATTTCAAGAACAAAACTTATGCATCAGTTAGTGCAAAGTTTATATTCTCGAACTACAGCAGACTTTCGTAGAGGTAATTTTAGAGTACTAGGTGATATCATTGATATATTTCCTGGTTACGCTGATACTGCCTATAAAATTCACTTTTTTGGAAACGAAATTGAATTAATCGAATCCTTCGATCCAATTAATAATCAAAGAATTGAACAGTATGATAAGATAAATATTTATCCTGCAAACATTTTTGTCACCTCCCCAGATATTCTTCAAAACGCCATTCTACAAATTCAAGATGATTTAGTAAAACAGGTTGATTATTTCAAAGAAATAGGGAAATTTTTAGAAGCAAAAAGATTGGAAGAACGCACTGAATTTGACCTTGAAATGATTCGAGAATTGGGTTATTGCTCAGGGATTGAAAACTATTCTCGCTATCTTGATGGACGTGCGCCAGGGACTCGTCCTTTTTGTTTGCTAGATTATTTTCCAAAAGATTTCTTGATGATTGTAGATGAGAGTCATGTAACTATTTCTCAAGTTCATGCAATGTATGGTGGAGATAGAAGTAGAAAGGAAAATCTAGTAGATTACGGTTTTCGACTACCAGCAGCAATGGATAATCGTCCTTTAAAGTTCGAAGAATTTGAATCCTTACAAAATCAAGTGTTATATGTAAGTGCGACTCCAGCAGATTACGAATTGAAAAAAACAGAGGGTGCATTTGTGGAACAAATAATTCGTCCCACTGGCTTACTAGATCCCATTATAGAAGTTCGTAGCAGTCAGAATCAAATAGATGACCTAATTGAAGAGATCCAAAAACGAACTGAAATAGACGAGCGTACGTTAGTTACAACCTTAACCAAACGAATGGCAGAGGAGTTAACTCAATATCTTAGCCGAATACAAATTAGATGTCGCTACATTCATAGCGATGTTGATACACTAGAACGTGTAGAAATTATGCAAGATCTTCGTAAAGGAATTTTCGATGTTTTGATTGGAGTAAATCTTCTTCGTGAAGGGTTAGATTTACCAGAAGTCTCTTTAGTTGCTATCTTAGATGCAGATAAAGAAGGTTTTTTACGTTCCAACCGATCCCTAACTCAAACTGTAGGGCGTACGGCTAGAAATGTTAATGGTAAAGCTATTATGTACGCTGACATAGTTACTAAAAGCATGAAAAAAACCATAGATGAAACTAATTATCGAAGAGATAAACAAATATTGTACAATAAAAAACATAATATTGAACCCAAAGCTTTAAACAAATCTCTAGATAGTGCATTAGCTAAAAACTCAGTAGCTACCCATGCTAAAGAATTAGAAAAACGCAAAGATTCCGAAGAAGTTAATCGTTATTTAACTAAACCACAAATTAAAAAGAAAATTCGTCAAGTTCGAAAGAATATGGAAAAAGCAGCCAAATCACTTGATTTTATTGAAGCAGCAAGATTTAGAGATGAGATTAAAGAATTACAAGAACAGTTACAATGAAATTTAAATTATAAAAATGAAAATCCATTTCTATTTTTTTCTTTTTTTCCTGATTTTAACTGGAACTAGAGTTGTTACTGGTCAAGAATTAATTGCTGTTGTAAAAGATAGTCTGACTCAAAATCCTATCCCTTTTGCAAGTATATATTTAAAGTCTGGCAGTGGAGTAGTATCTAACGAAGAAGGGAGTTTTCGATTGATGTATGATAATTTAAATGAAAAAGATTCCCTTTTAATCTCTTGTATGGGTTATGAAACACTTAAACTTCCCTTTTACAAATTAAAAGATAGTATTTTTTACCTCACGCCCAAGGCTATTGAACTTAATTCAATCATTTTAAGTAACGAACAACTAGATGTCAAGCAGATTTTGAAAGAAATACAAAAAAACATTTCTGAAAAATATGAGTTAGGATTCACTGAAAAAAAACTTTTTTTTAGAGAAACCGGTACACAAGAACTTAAAACTTTAAATGTTAAAATTAAAAAAACATCTATCACAGAATTCAATCAGATATTTTGGGACAGTACACTTCAAAAAATTCCTAGAAAAAATAGTTGGTATTTTGAATTATTAGGGAATTTAAATGGAGATTATAATAAAGAAAATCAAAAATTGGAATTAATTCGCGCATTGGAACTTGAGGACAAAGAAAAAACAGCTATTTTAAAAAATATTGAAAAACTATTTGATACAATCATTAAAGAAAATGTAAAAACTAACTCATACTTTAAAGTTCGTTCAGGTATAATTGGAGGAAAATTGGAGAGTGATGAAATCAATAATAACTCAAAAGACACCCTGACAGCAGAGCAAAAAACTCAGAAGGAAAAGGACGGGTTTTTGAAATGGAGAAAAAATGTTTTAACTAACATAATGGGTAATTTATTTGATAAAGATAAGCTTGATTTAACGATATTAAAAAAATCTTCCAAATATGAGTTTACCCAAAACGATTTTACTTATTTTGGTGACATTCCAGTATACATTCTCAATTTTAATCCAAACGGAAATGCCGATTATAAAGGTAAAATATATGTAGATGCAGATAAATTAGCTTTAATACGTATAGAATATAAAAATATTAAGCCTGTGAGAGACTTCAGTATGTTTGGGGTTTCTTTTAAGGAAGATTTCAGAGAAGTTGTTATTCAATTCAAAAAAACAGCCTTAGGAAAATATGGCTTAGAATATTTGGACTACAACTCAAGCTTCGAGGGAGGTTTTGACCGACCATTGGTTATTACTGAAAAAAATAAAGTAGTGAAAGGTCGGAACAAACAAAACCAACTAAAAATGGATCTAAATGTGGTTAATAGAAATACACAACGTTATCAATTAGTTGTTTTTGAAACCGCTCTCATTAAAAGTGAGGTTTTTGAAGCTTTTGAAGAAAAAGCAGAAATTCTTCCTATTAACAAAACTGAATATGATTCAAAGTTTTGGGATGGTTATACCATAATAGAACCTAATATTGCGATTAAAGAATTTAGAATTGATAAATAGTTATAAAATTATATGTTTTAGCTCATTAAAGAGTGTAATTAGTAAATCTTAAAATTCCTTATTTTAGTAAAAAGAATTTTAATGAAAAAAAAGTTATTTAGCATACTCATATATATTCTAATAATTCAATGTCAAGTACCAAAAGAAAAAAATATAGACATTAAATTTACCATCGATGTTTTTGATGTAGCAAAAAATCAGATGGAAGTAACCTTTGAATTGACAAACTCTTCTGATGAAATTTGGAAAGGTGGAGATTGGTCATTACACTGGAACCAATTCAGTGGTTCTCTTCAGCAGTCAACTTTACCAGAAGGTATAGAAATTATCCCTACCAAGAACAGCCAATATTGGCAACTAAATTTCGATTCTTCGTTCACATTAAAACCAGGTAGCTCATTAAAATTCTCAGGTATACAAAAAGGGATTATGAGACGTCTTGTAATGGGTCCTGTAGGTTTTTTTATTCATAATTCTAACAACAACCAATTGCATGATCTAAATAGTGAAATTTTTTGGAAAAATGCTGAAGGTTTAGAGTTGTTAAATATACCGTCTGCTGCAGAGCGCTATTTATCCTATGAGGGCATTTCGACCTTACCTAAAGATAGCCTTCATTGGGTCATTCCTACTCCTCAAAAAATTAAATTACAAAATATCTACCGTGATTTGCCCGATAGTTTAAGTATTGACTTTGGTGAATTTAATTTAAATACTGATTTTTTAATTCGTTTTTTACAAAAAGGACTAATGCTCCCTATTGTGGAAAACAAAAAAGGCTCTGGAATTAAAATTGAGAAGACAAGAAAGATTGAAAAGGAATCTTACCAACTTGATATTAGTGAAGAAACTATTTTATTAAAAGCTTCAGACTTTGAAGGTGTTTTTTATGGTTTAGTTTCGCTGCATCAAATCCTCTATTCTTCTCAAAAAGAAGAAAAGGGTATTCCTCTTCTAAAGATTAACGACTCTCCACGCTTTCAACACCGAGGCTTTATGTTAGACTTATCTAGAAATTTTTTTCCAAAAGAAAAAATTCTTGAAATTTTAGACTACATGGCTTATTACAAGCTTAATCGCCTTGATTTAAGACTTTTTGATGATGAAGGCTGGCGGCTAGAAATTCCCGGATTAAAAGAATTAACAGAAATCAGCAGTAAAAGAGGTTTTACGATAAATGAAAAAGATAAACTTTTTCCTATGTATGGTTCTGGTTCTGGAAAACGAATAAGTCCAGGAAATGGCTTTTTATCACGTAAAGACTTTGTGGAAATTCTTAAAATTGCTGAAAAAAGGAACATTACAGTAATTCCTCAAATTAGTTTTCCATCACATGCACGGTCAGCTGTAATTGCTATGAAGGCTAGATATGAAAATTTTATAGAGCAAGGAAATATAGAAGCTGCTAATGAATTTAGATTACATGATCCAAATGATAATAGTGAATATACGTCAGCTCAACTATTCAAAGACAATACTATATGTATTTGTCAACCCAGTGCATTTCGTTTTTTTGATAAGATATTCAAAGAAATAAAGGCCATGTATACAGAAGCAAATTTACCAATGAAAACTTTTAATATTGGGGCAGATGAATTACCATTTGGAGTTTGGATGAAATCTCCACTATGTAATGAATTATTACAAAAATCGTCTGAAATTAACTCCTTTCAAGAACTTTATAACTCAAGCGTAAAAAGAATAAATGAAACTATTACAGCTTCTGGAGCTAGAATGGCAGGTTGGGAGGATGTACTTTTAATACATAGTGAAAAAAGTCAATCAGAAATCGAAGTAAACAAAAACTTAATCAATTTAGATTTTATCCCTAGTGTATGGAACAATACTTGGGGTGAGGGCCGTGAGGATATGATATATAAACTCGCTAACTTAGGTTTTAAATCAATTATGAGTAATTCTTCTGCTTTTTATTTTGATATGGCTGATGACAAAGACATGGAAAATTCTGGTTTAAATTGGTCAGGTTATGTGAGCTATAAAGATAGTTGGGGAACCGAACCATTAAACGTTTTTGCAAATAAAGTAAAACTCAAAAATCTTGGAATAGCTGAAGCAGAACTAAGAGATAAAGTTTACTTAAACAAAAATAAACGCTCAAATTTCTTAGGTATTCAGTCACAACTTTGGACAGAGACAGCTACAGACTCATATAACTTTGATCGAATGTTAATGCCCAATATGATTATTTTTTCTGAACGTGCGTGGAGCTCAAAAGAAAAATGGTTAGAAAAAGCTTCAGCCAGAGAGCAAGAAGATCAACAAAATATTTCATGGAATCTATTTGTGAATACTATCGGACAACGTCATATGCCAATGCTATCAAATCTTAGTGAAGGACTTCTTTTTGATCTACCAAAACCTGGGGGGATAATTGAAAAAGGAATGCTTCGAGTCCGTCAGCAATTTCCTGGTTTGAAAGTTAGATATACCCTAGATGGAAATGAGCCAGACGAAAATGACACTTTATACGAAATACCAACAAAAGTTAACCAATCTGACCAAGTTGTTATTCGAGTTTTCGATAATAATGGAAGAGGTGGAAATCCAATAATAATAAGATAATAATGAAAGTTACTAAAAATCAGCGTTTACACTCCCTTGATATATTAAGAGGGTTAACTATAATTTTTATGATTATTGTGAATACACCTGGCTCATGGAATCACGTCTATGCCCCATTATTACATGCTGAATGGAATGGTATTACTCCCACAGATTATATATTTCCTACTTTTTTATTTATCGTAGGGGTTTCAATAGTTCTATCTTTTACAAAGCAAATAGAAATGGGAAAAAGTCAATCTGAGATGACAAAAAAAGTTTTAATTCGGGCATTAAAAATATATGGCGTAGGGATTATTCTATGGCTTTGGCCAGGCTTTAATGACTGCCTCGTAAATGGCAGCTGTTTGGATTTGTCCATCGACAATATTAGATGGGTTGGAGTTTTACATAGAATATCGTTTGTTTTTTTGGCATGTGCACTTCTTTTTTTATTCACATCAAGAAAAATACAAGTATACATTGGAATAGCACTTTTACTTTTTTATTGGATTATTATGGTATACGTCCCGGTTCCAGGAATTGGATTTCCTGATTTAAGTATTCCAGAAAAAAATTGGGCTCATTATATTGATTCACTTCTATTACCAGGAAAATTATGGGAAGATACTTGGGATCCTGAAGGTATCTTAAGTACACTTCCTTCTGTATCAACGGGTATTATGGGTATGTTAGCTGGGTATATATTATTAAAAAAAGAAGAACTCGTTAAAAAAATTAATCAAATCTTCTTTTTAGGGTTTCTTCTGCTCTTTTTGGGAGACCTATTGCAATGGTTTTTCCCTTTAAATAAAAATCTATGGAGTTCGTCCTTCAGTTTACTTATGGGTGGAATTAGCTCTATAGCTTTAGCAGCGTCACTTTATGTTTTTGATTTTAAACAAACTCATTATAAATTCCAATTTGCGCATGCTTTTGGAGTAAATTCTATTTTGGCTTACTCATTATCAAGTTTATTAACAGTTATCTTTTATAGCTCTAAATGGTGGGGTATTTCATTAAATGTTGAGTTTATGGGGCTTTGGGAAAATTCTAGCCTACCTTTAAAATTGGGTTCCTTGATTTATGCCCTTTTTTACGTATTGATCATATGGGTTCCAACCTACTATTTATTTAAAAAGAAAATTTTTATTAAATTATAAAAAAAAATCGGCCAACGAGAGACCGACTTTTGCAATAGAAGTTTATTGATTAACGGATTTTTATAAACTTTTTAGGCTGTGGTAATGCTTCTTTGCGTTTAGGCAATCTAACCTGCAATACTCCATCAGAATATTTTGCTTCAACTTCTGTTAAGTCAACATTATCTGGAATAGTGAAAGTCCTTTTAAAACTATTATAGCTAAATTCACGCCGAGTAAATTTTGCTTTTTCATTTTGTTCATTTTCTTCAATTGAAGAGGATATCGATAGAAGACCATCTTCAACTTCAATTTCAAAATCACTTTTATTTTTTCCAGGAACTGCAAGATAAATCTCAAATTGTTTATCCAATTCTTTAATATTAACTGCAGGTATATTTGTAGAAGAATTCATTTTAAAGATCCAGTCACTATTGACATAATCGTCAATTAAGGATGGAAAAAATGTTCTTTGTTTACTTATTAAATTCATATCTTAATTTTTTAGGTTAATAAATATTTTACAAACTATACTACAAAACCAAGACCATTTAAAGTTTTTGACAAAATGACATTTTTTTTTCTTAATTAGATGACATTTTGTCTTTAACTAATTGCCTCTTGTACCTTTTGTGCAGCTTCATGAAAAGCAGTAGCGGATAGTACATTTAATCCTGAGGAATCTATAATTTCTTTTGCAATATCTGAATTAGTCCCTTGCAAGCGAACAATAATTGGAACTTTGATTACGTCGCCCATGTTTTTGTATGCGTCAACTATTCCCTGAGCCACGCGGTCACAGCGAACAATACCCCCAAATATATTAACTAAAATAGCTTCAACTGCAGGATCTTTTAGGATTAAACGAAATGCAGTTTCTACACGCGATGCATCTGCTGTACCTCCCACATCAAGAAAGTTAGCAGGATCTCCACCAGCTTGTTTTATCAAATCCATAGTTGCCATAGCGAGGCCAGCACCATTAACCATACAACCTACATTTCCATCAAGATCTACATAATTAAGCCCTACTTCACGCGCTTCAACTTCAACAGGATTTTCTTCAGTTAAGTCACGCATTTCTTCAAAATCTTTATGGCGAAATAAACTATTATCATCTAATGTTACCTTAGCATCGACGGCAATAATTCTGTCGTCAGAGGTTTTTAAGACTGGATTGATTTCAAATAAAGAAGCATCAGAACCAATATATGCCTTGTATAAAGCACTAACAAATTTAGTCATATCTTTGAATGCACCTCCAGATAGACCCAGGTTAAATGCTATTTTTCTGGCTTGAAAACCTTGAATACCTAATCCAGGATCAATTTCTTCTGAAAAAATCAAATGAGGTGTTTCATCTGCAACAGCTTCAATATCCACGCCTCCTTCAGTAGAATATATTATCATATTTTTACTCGAAGTCCTATTTAAAAGAACAGATATATAAAATTCACTTGGCTCGGTAGGGCCTGGATAATAAACATCCTCGGCAACTAAGACCTGATTTACCCTCTTACCCTCAGGTGGTGTCTGTGGAGTAATTAGTTGCATCCCAATTATATCGCTAGAAATAGTTTCTAATTCTTGTAGGCTTTTGGCAAGTTTGACACCTCCTCCCTTACCTCGTCCTCCAGCATGAATTTGCGCTTTAACCACGTGCCAAGAGGTACCTGTTTTTTCTGTCAACTCTTTGCCAGCTTTAACTGCTTCTAGGGGAGTTTTAGCAACAATTCCACGCTGAACGGTTACTCCAAAACTTGCTAATAATTCTTTCCCTTGATATTCGTGTAAATTCATAATTATTTGCTGAAATTTTTTATATAAAAATAAATAAACCTAATTAGAAATTGGTCTGTTGATATTAAAACTTTTTGTTATATGTATAACATTTTTAAAAAATTTGAAGTGGTTTACAGCTTTACTTTGTTTGAAAATATTTACTCATTACATTTAAAAATTATTTGAATTGCCATGGAAAATACTACTTTAAAATCGATTGCAGAACATTATGAAACTCCAGTTTATGTTTATGACGGAGATAAAATCCAAAAACAATATCACAGGCTAAAAAATGCTTTTAAAGATGTAGAAAAGCTTAGAATAAATTATGCATGTAAAGCACTTTCAAATATTTCCATACTAAGTCTAATTCGTTCTTATGGTTCTGGACTAGACACAGTTTCAATACAAGAGGTTCAACTTGGAATTAAATCAGGATTTAAGCCCAAAGAAATAATCTTTACCCCTAACGGGGTTTCTTTAGAAGAAATTGAAAAAGTTGCTGAAATCGGCGTTCAAATTAATATTGATAATCTTTCAACTTTAGAACAATTTGGAACTAAGTATCCAAATGTTCCAGTTTGCATTAGGATAAATCCACATGTTATGGCAGGGGGAAATAGTAATATTTCAGTAGGTCATATAGATTCAAAATTTGGAATTTCAATTCACCAAATCCCACATATATTACGTATAGTAGAAAATACTAAAATGCAAATTAATGGTGTACATATGCATACTGGAAGTGATATTTTAGATATTGATGTATTTTTATATGCTGCTGAGATCTTATTTAATACTGCTTTAAAATTTGAAAATCTAGAATTTCTAGATTTTGGAAGTGGTTTTAAAGTGCCTTACCGCAGTGGAGATATAGAAACAAACATTGAAGAACTAGGTGAGAAATTGAGTGAACGTTTTAATCGCTTTTGTGAAACCTATGGAAAACATTTGGAATTGGTTTTTGAACCAGGTAAGTTTTTAGTTAGTGAAGCAGGTTACTTTTTGACAAAGGTGAATTCTGTAAAACAAACTACTTCTACAGTTTTTGCTCAAGTCAATTCAGGTTTTAATCATCTTATTCGTCCAATGTTTTATGGCTCACATCATGAGATTATAAATATCTCAAATTCTAAAGGTAAACAACGCTTTTATACCGTTGTCGGATATATCTGTGAAACAGATACTTTTGGTAGTAATAGAAAAATAAATGAAATTTCAGAAGGTGACTTTTTGGCTTTTAAAAATGCAGGGGCTTACTGTTTCTCAATGTCAAGTAATTACAATTCACGCTATCGCCCAGCAGAAATTCTATGGCACAATAAACAAGCTCATTTAATCAGGAACAAGGAAACCTTTGAAGAGCTTATACAAAACCAAATATTAATTGGTTTTAAGAAGACTGTTGCTACTGATTAATTTTTTTTAATTTTCCAACAGTTTTATTAAAGATTTCAATAAATTCTGTAACAATATCTGCTGCTGGCTTAATAGAATCAATCTGAGCAGCTACCTGTCCAATTTCCAATTCTCCTTCTACAAGGTCACCTTCGAACATTCCTTTCTTAGCTCGACCACGTCCTAGAGTTTTCTGAAGTTCTTCTACACTAGCACCTTGCTCATAAAGAGCATGAATTTTTTGATAGAAAGGATTTTTCATCATACGAACAGGTGTAAGTTCTTTTAGAGTTAGAACTGTTGTTCCCTGCTTAGCTTTAATTACTTCTTGCTTGAAACGATCGTGTGAGGAAGCTTCCGGTGTTGCAACAAATCGCGAACCTACTTGAACCGCATCAGCTCCTAAAGCCATAGCAGCTAACATAGCCTCTCCAGAGCCAATACCACCCGCAGCAATTAATGGTATTTTTATAGCTTTTTTGACCAATGGAATTAAAGTTAAGGTTGTCGTTTCTTCTCTACCGTTGTGCCCTCCAGCCTCAAAACCTTCTGCCACCAATGCGTCAACTCCACAATCTTGCGCTTTTAGAGCAAACTTGACTGAACTTACTACATGTATAACTGTACATCCTTTTTCCTTTAAATAAGAAGTCCATAATTCGGGATTTCCAGCTGCTGTAAAAACAACTGATACTTTTTCTTCCAATATTACCTGAATTAGCTGATCAATATCTGGATATAACAAAGGTATATTTACACCAAAAGGTTTTTTAGTCGCAGCTTTACATTTTATTATGTGCTCACGAAGAATATGAGGGTACATTGATCCAGCACCCAATAAACCTAAACCTCCAGCATTACTAACCGCTGCGGCAAGGCGCCATCCACTTGCCCAAACCATTCCTGCCTGAATGATAGGATATTGAATATTAAATAATCTACAAATTGGATTTTCCATTTAGTATAAATCTATGTGTTTTTTATAATTTAAATCTATTTATTTAAGTGTTTTAATACTGTATAATAATTTGCAACATTATAAATCATTACAAAAAGATCTTAAAAATAATAATTTAAAAATCAAATTTGTTTTTAAGACATACATCTATTTTCGAAATTTTTTATACAGATAAGGTTATCAGAACCCCACTTTCTCGTTTACTAATTTTTTTAAATTCATAGTTTTAAATTTTTTGTATTTTATTACACCTTAACAAAAATTATAATGCCACTTCAACACAAATTTTTAATTGTTTTTATAACTGGCTTCTTTTTATTTTTTTCATCATGTATTATGGATCAAGATGAAGAGAAAAATCAATTTAGATTGGTTCCCTCTGTGTCTGAGAAGAATTTCAAACAAGGACATTATAAGCAAAAGATAGAAAAAATTAGATATGCTTATAACCCAAAAGGTCATTCACTTCCAATTTTGTATGGATTGACACAAAAAATAAAAATTATAGATAATCCAGAGGAGGCCCAAATTGAATTTGCAATTCAATCCAATGAAAAGCTAATCGCAGAATCATATTCACTTGAAATCAAAGAAGAAAAAATTATTATAAAAGCAATTGATTCTGCTGGACTACTCTATGGCTTTATAAGCTTGAATCAGTTAATGGAGGATGCTAAAGCTCAAGATATATTACTGCCTACTGTAGAAATTTTTGATGCCCCAAAAATTGCTTTTCGACCAATACAAATTGATGTAAAACATCATCTAGAAAAAAAATCCTACTATTATAATCTTCTAGATGAATTAGCACAATTGAAAATCAACGGTATAATTTTAGAAATTGAAGACAAACTTAAATACAAAAGAAGACCTGAGGTAGCGTCAAGTGATGCATTGACTATCGAAGAATGGAGAGAAATCAGTAAATATGCTTTAGCTAGAAATATTGAAATTAGTCCCCTAGTACAAGGTTTGGGTCATGCCTCTTTTGTGTTAAAACACAATAAAAATAAATACTTAAGAGATGATCCAAATAGCGATTGGGCTTTCAATCCTCTTGATCCAAAAACATATGAATTACAATTTGATTTATATCTTGATGCTATTGAGGCATTCCCTTATGGAAAATATTTACACGTTGGAGGGGATGAGGTTCAAACATCTGGAAGAGGAAGTGGAAAAAGCCCTTTAGAATTAAATTTAATTTGGCTGAATAAGGTAACTTCATTTGCATCTAATCTAGACAGAATACCAATTTTTTGGGATGATATGCCTTTAAAGCAAGCAAATCTGATGGAGCCCATCTATAACAATAAAATGTCTAAATCAGAGGTAGATTCTATTTGGATGGCTAATGAACCAAACTTAAATCTTTTTATCGAACAGTTTCCAAAAAATTGTGTTTACATGCGTTGGAATTATCATATGGCTGAATCTTATGGAAATGCAAAGGCAATGGACTGGTTTTCATCTAACGGATTTAAAGTTATGGGAGCTACAGCTGGGCAAACAAGATGGACTCTCATGCCACAAAGAGAAAGCAATATTGATCAGATAATGACTTTTGTTGATCAGTCAATAAAAAGAAATTACAATGGATTACTACTTACTCTTTGGGATGATGATTCACCTCATTTTGAATTGTATAAGAGAGGTATACACGCTTTTGCGGAATTTTCGTGGGCAGGATTAAGTAAAACCAAAGAGGAATTTAAAAAAGCATACCGACATCGTAAATTTGGAAATAGCTTTCAATCAGATGAATACTCATTTATCGATTTACTTGACGAGCCAGTTGGTCTTTGGACTAATTTACTTTTAGAAGATGGAACACATAGAAACTCCCTTAATCAAATTAAATATCCAATAAAAGATTATATTATTGATCTCCCAGATTTTAAAAAAAAAGGATATTGGTCTAAAAAATATGCTAAACGTCTTACAGAATTGGAGCTACAAAAAAAGAAGCTAGAAAAAGTTAAAAATACTTTAGATATTATTCTAAAAGAAGGGACAAAAGCGGATTATAATCTTTTAATATATATTCAGGTAAGTAATCTAGTAGACTATAATTTTAGATTAATGGAAACATTAATGAATTTTGATAAAGCGAAAACTATCGACGAGGAGGTTCAACATTTAGAGACAATCTATGATATAAATAATGAATTTACACTGATAAGAAAGGAATTTGAAGAAGTCTATAGTCAAACGCGTATATTGAATAAGCCAGAAGATTACATACTGGATCAAGACCATCATCGTCACCCTGCAAATCAGTCAATTAATTTCGACTGGCAGTTTACCTCAGAAATAATGCTCCTAAAAAAAATAGAGAAGCATTTTAAGTCAAAAACCTACTTAATGGAGGACACCAAAACAAGTATCAAATAAACTGGTCTACTTTTTTGTAGGCTTTAATAACATCCATTTCACCCTCCCTACCTCTACTGTAGTTTCCGTGTTCCATTCCTAAAATTCCTTTATACCCTTTACTATGAATGAATTTAAAAACGTTACTATAATTTATTTCACCTGTAGTTGGTTCTTTTCTTCCTGGATTGTCTCCAATCTGAAAATAGCCAATTTCGTCCCAACATTGCTCAATATTGGGAATCAAGTTTCCTTCTTGAATTTGTTGGTGATAAATATCAAAAAGAATTTTACAAGAAGGAGAATCTACCGCTTTACAAACTTTATAGGCCTGAGGGCTTTCTTTTAAAAAAAGACCTGGATGATCTCTAAAATTAAGAGGCTCTAATACCATAACTATTCCATGTGGTTCTAATAAAGCAGAAGCCTGCTTTAGACTTTCTACCACATGAGCTGTTTGATAGGCCATGTTTTGTCTCATATCAACATGACCCGGTACGACTGTCATCCATTTGGCATTAACTCTTTTTGCTACCGTTATGGCCTTTTTAATATAATCTAAAAACTCTGACCTTAGCTTAGAGTCTCCACTAGCTAAATTAGGTTTTTGCCAATATATTTCGTGAGCAACAAATACTCCCATTTGCAGTCCTCTTTTTTCCATGGTAGAAGCCATCTTCTCTTGAAGATCAACTTCTCGCTTGCGCATATCATTATCTTCAAAAGCCCTAAATCCTTGATCAGCCATAAAATTTAATTGATCAATTGGATTACTACCGGCATGATGACGAAACATATCTAGGTGAGGTGCATAATTAAGATTGTATTGATAAGCATTTACAGGAATTCTCATTCTAGTCCACAAACTATTAGTCGCTAGTCCAAAAACTGAAAGAGCAGCTGCTTTTAAAAAATTTCTACGATTCATCTAGATCATTTTAGTTTTTCCAGGAATTGGAATAACATAATTTCCATTCGCATCTGGTAAAGAAGGTGGCGTAGTATTCCAAGTCACTGTTTCCGGCATTAAATGCTGTTTAGAGTTTAAAGCTTCTTGTAAAGTAATTTTTTTACCCGTATAGGTAGCCATTCTCCCTAAAATTGCTGTTAAAGTACTCATTGCTCCATTTTCTCCATCAGCTATGACACTACCATTGCGAATTGAAGCAAACAAACGATCATGTTCTACTTGATAAGGATTAGGATCTTCACCCCATTTTTTGGGATACTTATATTGACTGTTTCCTTCTAAGTCTGTGATTTCACCTTTTCCAATTTCAAGACTTCCTTTAGTCCCTTGAAAAACCTCATCTACACGACGCATTGTACCTCGGATATGTCTACACTGACTTGAAATTACAGCTCCACTAGCGTAGGTAAACTCTACAAAATGATGGTCGAAAATCTCACCATGATCTTTCCCATTACGAACTTGGCGTCCACCCATACCTTGTGCTGAAATAGGATAATCCCCAATAAACCAATTTG
>CENP01239100.1_pt1 | contig 56120 bp, 48 predicted proteins | sample 361281 | NCBI WGS metagenome assembly CENP01 (sample SAMEA2591122, study PRJEB7988) | marine metagenome | biome: marine biome (ENVO:00000447); feature: deep chlorophyll maximum layer (ENVO:xxxxxxxx); material: saline water (ENVO:00002010), including plankton (ENVO:xxxxxxxx) | depth 70 m
AAACATTCATTTGTACTATTAAATTCACCAACATTACAACCAACAGTTATAACCAATGGAAGTTTATCGACATTAGTTAATTGATTAATCTGTGTACCATTTAAAGACGATCCATTACCCCAGCTATTAATTGAACCATGCCCAGTATAATTAATAATACCTACACCCGTATTGATAGCATTGATTCCTCCTTGATCTGAACCACCACTACCATCATATTCAGAGAAAAACTGATCATAAGTAAACTGAGATAATATTGAATTCCATAAAAAATCACTAAATTCATCATCAGCCATACCACCATAACCAGGCCCCTGATTAGATGCAAAACCTGCTGCATTATTAAAGTAATCTCCTGAATTTCTTTGCTCATATTCAATTGTTCTTTGAACTTGTGTTTCTATATGAGCTGGTGTACTTCCTGAAAAACGACCTATAATAATTTCAGCATAAACATCATTACCACTAATAAAACCATAACTTGGATCTGATGCAGACCCACTGTAGAGAGGCGAGGTTACTTGTGCATAATCACCTACAAGTAATACAAATGTCAAACCATTAGTATTATAATAATTCGTAATATAATTTTTGATTGCAGTAGAACTAGTACCAGTAACCGATGTTCCAACCATTTCAGTTGGAATACCTTTTTTATTTTTCCATTGAACAAGTGGCTCCATATAGCTTAAAAATGCATCATTTGAAATTACAAGCATATTTCCTTGGTCTACTAAATACTGAAATCGATTATCATTTTCATAGTTCAAAAACTGTTCTTTATATATTTCATCATAATTAGAAGATAGCTTTACAATATCTCCAATTCTTTCAATAGAATTTTCAGAAGATAACCCATTAGAAACAACTTCAAGTTCTACCTCTGTATAAACCCTTAAAGTTTTTGTAAAAGGATTATATTGAAATGGATTTACAGATATAGTTTGACCTCGTAAATCTCTTAAAATATATGGATCTCCTAATTTAGTAATTTCTGTAGGAAAAAATTCATTTTTCTTGTAAGCATCACTATATTGAATTGGAACATCATTTGGGTTAATATCTCTTGAAAAGTTACCCTTAGAAGGTAAAATGAATAAATTTTCAAAATCTTGATATTTATAGGATAATACATTAACGTTAGTTTTAGCATTATCGGGTATAATAATAGATTCCGTATAATTGTGCAGGTCAGGATAACCTGATTCAAGCAATGATGCACCATTTTCTGATTTCACAACATAACTAAGTCTTTTTGAGTCATTTGTTGGAATTAAATGAAATCCATCTAATGTAAATTTAATTTTTGTTTGGTTTATATCTGAACTTATCAAATCCATTGACATAGGTTTTGGTTCCGCCGAATTTATATTTACCCATGTATTTGGTATGATAATTGTAGCTAATAATAGTAAAAGAACTTTCTTCATTTAACAATACCCTTCTTATGTTTCATTAATTTTAAGTTAATTTAATAGAGTTTCTAATGAAATGATATAGAAAAATTGTTAAAATTACATAATGTTACAATCAAAAATAATTGTAATATAGTTCACACTTTAATATTTTAATTACCGTTATATTTAACTATTAATTGAATAATAATAAAATGAGTTTAAAAAAACCCAGAAAAAATATTTATAAAATTCTTGATTCAGCTACTCACATGAAGGGTATACTTAATGCTGTTAACGAAGGTGTAATTACTTTTAATTCTAAACTTAAAATAGTTATGATTAACAGGTATGCACTTAATCTTTGGGGCTATAGTAGAGACCAAATACTTGGAGAACCAATCACAAGCCTTCTTTCAAAACCATATTCTGAAATAATACAAAAATATTCAAATAGAAATATTTTAAGTGATAAGTTAAATTCTTTAAATAAAAATATAGAAATATATGGAGTAAAAGAAAATAAAGAAAAATTTCCTCTATCTTTAAACTTTGTTGAAAATAAAATTGAAAATGAAATTTTTTATACAGTAGCAATTACTGATTTAACTACTATTGTAAGAAATAAAGATATTCAAAATTGTATTTTAAAAATATCTAATTCGGTAAGGGTTTCAACTAATATTAAAGAATTATATAAAGATATTTTTGAAAATTTAAGAATATTGATACCAACACAAAATTTTACCATATCTTTATTAGTTGATGATAACTATATTGAAGAATACAACTATAGTACCAAAAAAGATGTTAGTTCTAATAGAAAAAAAATAAAATCAAATATTATTGAACCTTTAATTAAAACTAGAAGATCATTAAGCTATAATGAAGAAGAAATAGAATACCTTAAAGAAAAAAATAAGCTAAATAAAACATTTAAAACACCTAAATCTTACATTGCGTCTCCTTTAATTATTACAGAAGAAATCATAGGAGCAATTTCAATAAAAAGTTTTGATAATAAAAATTTATATGGCGATAAATATCTAGCAATATTAAAATTCATATCAGATCAAATTGCTATGGCTATTGATAAAGTTAAATCGGTTGAAGAGATGCATTATCTAGCTTATTATAATAAAATGACTAGACTACCTAATAGAACATTATTTAATGATCGTGCCAATATAGCTTTTACAAATGCCAAAAGAACAAATGATAAGTATGTTGTTTTATTTTTAGATCTTGATGAGTTTAAAATGATAAATGATACTATGGGTCATAGTGCTGGTGATGAATTATTAAAAACTATATCAAAAAGGATAGTCAAATCTGTTAGAAAGGGTGATACTATTAGTCATTGGGGTGGAGATGAATTTACTATACTTGCTAAAATAGAAAATACAAATGATAATAAATTGCTGTGTAAAAGAATTTTAAAAAATATTAAAGAAAAAATTATTATAAATAGAAAAAGAGTTAATTGTACCGTTAGTATTGGAGGAGCAATTTTCCCAAATGATGGCGAAAATATTGATGATTTAATTCAAAAAGCAGATATGGCTATGTATGTATCAAAAACTTTAGGAAAAGACAATTATACATTATATGATGATGAAGTTAATAAAAAAATGAAAGAAAAACTTAATCTAGAAATAGCCGTTAGAAAAAAATTAGATCAAATTAAGAGTACCTAACAACGTAACAGTTTGTAAAAAACAAACAAGTTAATATTTTTATATCAACCAATTTATTACATTATAGCAATACAATTATTATTAAGGAGAGCATTATGAAATATTTCAACATTTTAATTTTATTTTTGACTTTTTCATTTTCACAAATTCAATATTCAGGTTCCCCTATTTATAAACCTGATAATACAAAAATAAATTTTATAAAAGTTGATCATAATAATTTGATAGATTATGATTTGCATCCAATGGTTTTACAATATGCAAATGAATATGCTGTAGATATCAACATTCCATTATCTGCAACAAAACTTATTGGACAATTTAAAACTACTTTTTATTTAGGTCTAGAGTCAGAGGGTGCTAAAGCTATTGCTTTTCATTTTGATCAATTCAAATTAACACAAAACTCTAAAATGTTTATCTATGATGAAGAACAAACTATGTATATTGGATCTTTCAATTCAAAAAATAATGATTTTACTGGAGAAAAATCAACAGCACTAGTTAAAAGTGATCGTGTTATCATTGAACTTACTGTACCAAATAATGAAGTTCGTGATTTGGCTTTAAATTTATCTATTATTACACATGATTTTCTTGATCTTATCAATTTTCACGGAGACCAAACATCTGATAGAGTTGATTGCAATGATAATGTAGCATGTTCATCTGGAGATGATTGGAGAGATGAGATAGATGGTGTGGTTCTTGTTGAAGGTAATGGCGGAGTGTGCTCTGCATCATTAATTAATAATACAAATTTTGATAAGACTCCATATATTGTTTATGCTGCTCATTGTAATAGTGGAGGTTCAAGTACAATTTATTTTAATTATCAATCTTATTCATGTAATGGTACATCACCCCAAGGATATAATACTATGAGTGGAACTCAAAATCTTTGGATAGGTAATTTTAATAATAATGATGGTGCTTTGATTAGATTATACAATAATATACCAACAGCATATAATCCTTATTATAATGGTTGGAATAAATCATCTGCTAGTCCGGGTAATAATGTAGTTGGAATCCATCATCCAGATGGTTGGATTAAAAAGATTTCATACAATGCAAATGGAATGTCTTCTAATGGAAATTGGTGGGATTTTAGATATAGTAGTGGAAGAGTAATACCGGGATCATCTGGATCACCTATGTTTGATAGTAATAAAAGAATTAGAGGAATGGCAAGTTATATATATACAGGTGATTGTAGTCCATCCCCAGATTGTTATTGCTCACAAACCTATTACCATGGATATGCTAAATTTTCAGCAGCTTGGAACAATATGGATCAATATTTAGATCCTCTAAACACTAATGAAACGTTTATTGATGGTACTAGAGATGGTATAGTTGAAATTCCAGGCTGTACTGACCCAAATGCTGATAATTATGATCCAAATGCAACAATTGATGATGGAAGCTGCGTATATGGTTCAGCCAATCTAAGTTTTGGAAGTATAACTGGTGATTCAATACAGATTTTAATGGACAATTCTGAATCTATTGGAGGTTTTCAATTTACATTAACTGATAATCCTGATTCAGTAACAATAACTGGTGCAAGTGGCGGATCAGCTGAAGATAATGGATTTCAAGTTTCAACTTCAAATTTGGGAATTGTAATTGGTTTTTCATTGACAGGTGATAGCATCCCTGCAGGTAGTGGTGTATTGACTAATTTATCTTATTCTCTTAATGGTGTAGGAAATACACTATTATGTATAGATGACTTGATTGTATCAGATACTAATGGAAATCCTCTCTTAGCAGATGAAGATTGTGCAACTGTTGATTTTTCAGCTGGTAATGCTTCATTAACATTTGGTGATATAACATCAGATTTAATACCTGTTTATATTTCAAGTAGCGTAGATATTTCAGGTTTTCAATTTAATATTATCGATAATCCAGATTTATTTACAATAAATGGTGCAAATGGAGGATTGTCTGAAGAATATGGATTTGAAGTTTCTACATCAGAATTAGGCATAGTTTTAGGTTTTTCATTTAGTGGTGGAGTTATTCCTGCAGGAGATGGTTTGTTGACAAATATATCTTATACAAATACAGATTCAGGAGTTACAGAAATTTGTATATCTGATACAATAGTTTCTGATATTAATGGTAATGGATTACTATCATCTGGAGAGTGTGTTGATTATGAAATTAATGACATTTTATTAGGTGATATTAATAGTGATACTATTATTAATGTGCAGGATGTTGTTTTACTTATTAACTTCATTTTGGGGACAATAGAACCAAATGATGATCAAAATACTGCTGGTGATATTAATATAGATGGTATAATAAATGTTCAGGACGTTGTTATTCTTATCAATATTATTTTATCATAAGAAATAATAAGCTCAATAAAAAAAGGGATAATATTATTATCCCTTTTTTTGTGGGCGATGAGAGACTCGAACTCCCGACTTCCTCCTTGTAAGGGAGGCACTCTGAACCAACTGAGTTAATCGCCCTTAATTAATATTTAAATCAAGGCTTAATTTTATGGCCTCATCAACCTCTTTTACAAATGTAATTTTTAATTCTTTTCTAACTTTTTCAGGAATCTCTTCTAAATCCTTCATATTTTCATGAGGTGCAATTATATGATTTAAGCCAGCTCTATGTGCAGCAGTAGCTTTCTCTCTTAAACCGCCAATTGGTAAAACATTTCCTCTTAATGAAGTTTCTCCTGTCATTCCAAGTTTAGACTTAACAGGTTTGTTAGTTAATAAAGAAATTATTGCAACAGTCATCGCTACACCTGCTGATGGACCATCTTTAGGAATAGCACCTGCTGGGACATGTACATGAACATCAAATTTTTTATAAAAGTTTTCATCAATATCATATTTTTTAGCATTAGATCTAACATAAGACATCGCCGCTTGTACAGATTCTTTCATTACATCACCAAGTTTTCCAGTTAATTTTAAATTTCCTTTTCCAGGCATTTTGGTAGCTTCTATAAATAAAATATCACCTCCAAATGCTGTCCAAGCTAACCCAACAACTATTCCTGGTTTGTCATTTCTTTCAGCTAATTCAGGTAAAAACTTTTCTGGACCTAAAAATTTATTGAGTGATTTATCTGAAATTGATGCAGATTTAAAAGTTTTCATAGCTATATCTTTTGCTACTTTTCTACAAACATTAGCAATTTGTCTTTCTAAATTTCTAACACCTGCCTCTCTAGTATAAGATTCAACAATCGTTCTAATTCCTGAATCATTAAATTTAATTTCACTAGCTTTTAATGAATGTTCTTTGATTTGTTTAGGGATTAAATGTCTTTTAGCAATTTCAATCTTTTCTTCAACAATATAACCTGTAAAATCAAGCATTTCCATTCTATCTCTTAGAGGACCTGGAACTTGATCAATTCTATTTGAAGTAGTGATAAACATAACATTTGATAAATCAAAATCAACTTCTAAATAATGATCATTAAATGAATTATTTTGTTCTGGATCTAAAACCTCTAATAAGGCACTTGCAGGATCTCCTCTAAAATCTCTCCCAAGTTTATCTATTTCATCAAGCATAAAAATAGGATTATTAGTACCAGCTTTTTTTAAACTAGCTATTATTCTACCTGGCAAGGCACCAATATATGTTCTTCTATGACCTCTTATTTCAGCTTCATCACTTACACCCCCAAGTGAAATCCTTACAAATTTTCTACCCATAGATCTAGCTATAGATTTACCCATAGATGTTTTGCCTGTTCCTGGTGGGCCATTGAAACAAAGAATTGGACTTTTAATAATATCACCTTTTTTACTTCTTTTTCTCTTCAAACCTCTTACTGCTAAATGCTCTAAAATTCTTTCTTTTACTTTATCTAATCCATAATGATCGTCATTAAGAATATTATTAGCATTATCAATTTTTTCATTATCTTTTGATTGAATGCTCCATGGTAGCTCAACCAGCCAATCTAAGTATGTTCTGGAAACTGTATATTCAGGAGAATGAGAAGGTATTTTTTGTAACCTATTGAGTTCTTTATGAGCAATTTTATCAACATCTTCAGGCATTTTTGCTTTTTTAATCTTTTCTTGAATTTCTTCAAACTCAATACCACTACCTTCTTCACCTAATTCTTTTTGTATAGCTTTTAACTGTTCTCTCAAATAATATTCTTTTTGAGATTTAGATATTTCATCCTGTACCTCTGATTGGATTTTTTCACCGAGCTCAATTCTTTGTAATTCTTTATTTATAATATCATAAACTTTTTGAACTCTCTTGAATACATCAGTTATTTCCAAAACTTCCTGCTTTTCTTTTGTTTTGATGTTTAATAAAGAAATTGCTTTATCAGCAATTTTTGACGGATTATTAAGATTATTTAATGCACTCATTTGATCTTCATTTAGATATGGAGCAGCTTCAACAATACTTGTAAAAGAAGATTTTAACATTTTAATATATTTATCTAAATCATTATCGCTAGAAGAAATATCATTGGTTCGTGAAACTAGTCCAGCAAAATAAGGTAATTCTTGATTTATTTCTTCAAGTTTAACTCGCATTAAACCTTGAACAATTGCAGATTTTGATTTATCAGGCATATCAAAAATTTTCATAACTGTCGCAAGAGTACCATATTGATAAATATCATCCGATGTAGGATTTTCTATAGCCCCATCTTTTTGAGCAACTACTACTATATATTTTTTTTCCAATAATGATATATCATTAATTAAATCAAGTGATTGTTGTCTACCAATATATATAGGTATAATTTGATTTGGGAATAAAATGGTATTCCTTAGCGGTAATATTGGGTATGATTCTAAAATTTTATCTTTAATGTCGTTCATAATTTTTCTTTTTAAAATTTAATAGGCAAATAACATACCAGAACAGTTATTAGATTCTATACATGCCATTATGACGCAACGCTAGATTGTTTATTATAAAGTTTAGCTTGCTTATCAGCATGATATGATGATCTCACTAAAGGTCCAGATTCAACAACTTTAAATCCTAATTCTAAACCTATCTCTTTAAACATTTTAAATTCATTTGGATGAACATATCTATCAACTTCTAAATGCTTTGTAGTTGGTTGGAGATATTGACCTATATTAAATATTTCCACACCAATACTAGCCATCTCTTTCATGGATTCAATAACTTCATTATTTGTTTCTCCTAAACCTACCATTAAACCCGTTTTAGTCAACATATTATTTTTTACAGATAATTCTAAAACTTTTCTAGATCTAGACCATCTAGATTGTTTTCTAACTTGTCTAGATATTCTTCTCACACATTCTATATTATGCGAAAAAATTGAAGGTCTTGCATCAAATACTTTCTGAAGTGATGGCTCATAGGCTCTAAAATCTGGAGTCAATACCTCAACAGAGCAATTTGGAACCACAGAATTCAAACGTTTAATAGTTTCTGCCCATATTGTTGCCCCATAATCATCTCTTAAGTCATCTCTATCTACAGATGTTATGACAATGTGTCTTAAATTCATTTTTTTTGCTGCTTCAGCAACTCTGACAGGCTCTAAAATATCTACTTGATTTGGTTTTCCTGTTTTTACAGAACAAAAGCCACATGCCCTAGTACATGTATCACCTAAAATCATTATTGTTGCTGTTCTATTGTTCCAACATTCATAAATATTTGGACATCTTGCTTCAGAACAAACAGTATTTAAATTATTTTTGGATATAATATTTGAAATATCATTATAGTTATCATTTAAAGATAATTTAATTTTAAGCCATTCTGGTTTTCTTTGTTTTTTAACTGACATTTAAACAATAATCTCATTTTCGTTGAAATTTTCTAATAACTGTTTAATGCGAGATAAAAATTTAGTTCCATAAGCTCCATCAATAAGTCTATGATCATAACCTAAAGTTAAATACAGCATATGTCTAATAAATACTGCATCACCAAAATCAGTCTCTTTAACTACTGGTCTTTTTTCAATTGATCCAACTGATAAAATACCAACATTAGGTTGATTTATTATAGGCATTCCAAATAAACCACCAAAAATTCCAGGGTTTGTAACTGTAAATGTTGAACCAAAAATATCATCTGCATCAAGTGAGTTTGATCTAGCTTTGTTTGCAAATTGATCAACACCTCTAGACAAACCTAGAAAATTTTTCTCTTCAGCACATTTAATAACAGGAACAATTAAATTATTATCAGGCAAAGCTACAGCTATACCCATATTAATATTTTGATGATGAATAATATTATTACCATCAATTGAGGCGTTCATTAATGGAAATTCTTGTATAGCTTTAATACATGCTGATACAATAATTGGCGTATAAGTCAACTTAATATCATTTTTAGCTTGAAAGGCATCTTTTTTTGTATTTCTTATACTAACAATATTAGTTACATCAACCTCACTTGTTGAATATACATGTGCTGATACATTCTTTGAATTAACCATATGTTCAGAAATTTTAGCTCTAACTCTATCCATCTTTTCTATTGAGTCTTTTAAATTATTAGATGTTGGAATATTTGTAGATGATCCAACAGGCTCTAATGTTGGTTGACTTTTTGACTGATGTACTTTTGAATTTTTATCATTAATATAACTTAATATATCAGCCTTATTAACTCTTCCTCCATCGCCTGATCCATTAATCTTAGATAACTCATCTAAAGCAATACCTTCTTTTTCAGCTATACTTTTTACTAAAGGAGAATAAAAAACTCTCTCTTTATTTTCTTCCTCAATTACAACTTCTTCTTCAGAAATACCTTTATTAATTTGATTATCAATTGGAGCTTTATTGATTTCTTTATTTTCCGTGACAATATTTTCAATCTTATTATCTTCTACTTTAGAATCTAATGTATCAGAATCTTCTGTTCCTATTCTGGCGATGATTGTATTTACTTCAACAGTATCATTCTCATCAAATAATAATTCTAAAACCTTTCCTGCTGTTGGGCATGGAATCTCAGAGTCTACTTTATCAGTTGATATTTCTAGCAAAGTTTCATCTTTAGCAATACTATCACCAATAGATTTTTTCCATTCGACTATAGTGCCTTCTGTAATTGATTCACCCATCTTTGGCATTAATACATCTACTATCATTTATACTCCTTGTAAATTTCTATTTAAAAGCTGGTATATCTGTAAGATCTTGTCCTAAAATTAATGTATGCATTTCATTTGTTCCTTCATAAGTATAGACACTTTCAATATTCATCATATGTCTCATGATAGGATAATCTTCAGAAATACCATTTGCTCCTAATATTTCACGAGCTAATTTTGCACACTCTCTTGCAACCCATACATTATTTCTTTTTATCATTGAAACTTGTTGGTGTTTAAGTGAGCCATTGTCTTTATTTCTACCTACATGTAAAGCTAATAATTGAGCTTTAGTTATCTCATTTAGCATCCATACCAATTTATCTTGTATTAACTGGTATCCAGCTATAGGTTTATCAAACATTACTCTTTGTTTACTGTAATCTAATGCTACATTTAATAGTTCCATTGATACACCTAATGCACCCCAACCAATTCCATATCTGGCTTGATTTAAACAGCCTAATGGACCTTTTAAACCCTTAACATTAGGTAGTAAATTTTCTGCTGGTACAAATACATTTTCAAATACTAATTCAGAAGTTATAGAAGCTCTCAATGACCATTTTCCCTTTTGTAATGGCGCACTAAAACCCTCAGATTTAGTATCTACAACTACACCCCTAACTATACCTTCCTCATCTTTTGCCCAAACAATCGCAATATCTGCAATACTTCCATTGGTAATCCACATTTTACTACCATTAAGAATATATCCACCTTCTGTTTTTTTAATGTTTGTTAACATACCACTAGGGTTTGATCCAAAATTTGGTTCAGTAAGACCAAAGCAACCTATCAAATCTCCAGAAGCTAATTTTGGAAGCCATTTATTTTTTTGATCTTCATCTCCATATGCATATATTGGATACATTACCAAAGAACCTTGAACAGAAACAAATGATCTAACACCAGAATCAGCTCTTTCTAGCTCCTGACATAAGAGACCATATGCTATATTTGATAATCCTGCACAACCATATTTTTCTGGAAGATTCATACCTAAATAACCTAATTCACCAAATTTTTTAATTAAATCCTTAGGAAAAGTACCATTTTTAAAATGCTCGTCTATTGTAGGCATAACTTCATTGTCAACAAATTCTCTACAAGATTTTTGAACTAACAGTTCCTCATCAGAAAAAAATTCTGAAATACCTAAATAATCAAATCCAATTAACTTCATATTATTTCCTTTATTTCTATATTAAAAATTAAGTAATTCCTTTATTTTTTGCTCTATCTTATTAACTGGTAAATAAATTTCTTTTTCTATTTTGCTTGCAAAAGGTACTGGAGTATCAATACTAGCAACCCTTATAACAGGTGCATCCAAAAAGTTAAAACAATATTCTGCAATGTATGCTGATATTTCAGCTCCTATACCTCCAGTTAAGTTTGCTTCATGTAATATTAAAGCACGATTTGTTTTGGTTATAGATTTTTTAACTGACTCTTTATCCCATGGTAATAAACTTCTTAAATCTAAAACCTCTATGTTTATATCGTCATTTTCTAATTTATTTGCTACATCAACTGCCCAATGAACACCCATACCATATGTAATTAAACTTAAATCTGATCCTTTTCTTTTAATGTCTGCTTTGCCAATTTCAATATTAAAATCATTTTCTGAAACCAAACCTTTTATGCTTCTATACATATATTTATGTTCAAAATATAAAACAGGGTTAGGGTCTTGTATGGATGAATTTAATAGTCCTTTTGCATCATGCGGTGTTGATGGTGCTACTATTTTTAAACCTGGAGTATGAAAAAACCATGACTCAGGAGATTGAGAATGAAAGGGACCAGCTCCCATGCCACCACCATAAGGCATTCGTATTGTTATATTTAGAGCTTCATTCCATCTATAGTAGGTTTTGGCTATATTATTTACAATTTGATTAAATCCACAAGAAACAAAATCTGCAAATTGCATTTCAATTATTGGCTTGTAACCATCCAATGCAAGACCAACAGAAGCACCTAGAACCCCAGATTCAATTATTGGTGTATTTCTAACTCTATCAGAACCAAATTTTTCTAAAAAATTTTTCGTTATCTTAAAAACTCCTCCATATTCACAAATATCCTGACCCATTATTATGGTTTTTTTATCTTTTTCCATAATATTTTCAAGTGTTTCTGATATGCTGTCTACATATCTTATTTCTTTTTTATCATTTGAAGAATTGATTTTTTTAAAATCATAATCTTTAAAAATATCATTTGTTTCTTTGATTTCATCACTAACTGGATCATCTGAATTAAACGCATACTCAAATGAACTGTCAATTAGATTAGATATTTTTTTATCAATTATATTCTGCTCTTTTTGATTTAATATTTTTTTAGTTTTTAAATATTGTTTAAACTTTTCAATAGGATCTTTTTTACTCCATTTATCAAATAAAGATTTAGGTATATAATCAGTTCCAGAAGCTTCTTCGTGACCTCTCATTCTAAAAGTCATTGCTTCAACAATAACAGGCCCTCCTCCATTACGTAATTCTTTAGATAAATTTTTAATAGTTTTATAAACTTCTAAAATATCATTCCCATCAATAGTTAAACCTTTAATGCCATAACCAATACCTTTGTCAGATAAATTTTTACACTTAAACTGCTCAGAAGAGGGGGTAGATAAACCATATCCATTATTTTCAATCAAAAAAATTACAGGTAATTCCCATACTGCTGCTAAATTAACTGCTTCATGAAAGTCACCTTCACTAGTAGATCCATCTCCAGTAAATGATAAAATCACTCTTTTTTGTTTTTTTAACTTGGAACTTAATCCATATCCAACAGCAACAGGTAGCATTGCAGCTAAATGAGATATCATACCAATAATATTTTTTGATGGCAAGCCAAAATGAAAACTTCTATCTCGTCCATTTGTAAAACCACCATCTTTTCCCATAAGTTGGCAAAATAATTTCTCAAGGTTTACATCTCTAGTGGTAAATACCCCTAAATTACGATGCATAGGTAAAATAATATCCTCATCTTTCAAAGCATAAGTAGCACCAACTGAAATAGCTTCTTGCCCAATACCAGAGAACCATTTTGAAATTTTACCTTGCCTTAAATAATTAAGCATTCTATTTTCAATAGTTCGAGGAAGCTCTAGTTGAAAAAGCATATCTAATAATCTTTTATCACTTATTTTAATAAGCTAATATCTCCTTAATTTCATTTTCTATCCAGCTAGTTTGAACTAGAATTTCATCTTCTAAATTTGGAGAGTAAGCAACGTGAACATCTTTAGATGCTACTCTTTTTACAGGCGCATCTAAAAATTCGAAACCTATATCTGATATCTGCGCAGCAATTTCTGAACCAAAACCTGCAGTTAAGTGATCTTCATGAGCAACTATAACTCTATTTGTTTTCTTTATAGAATTTAAAATTGTATCAATATCCAGTGGATTAAGAGTTCTTATATCAATAATTTCTACTGATTTTCCAGTATTTCTTGAAGCTTCTACAGATTTTTGGACAATTGCACCCCAAGTTACTATTGTTAAGTCATTACCTTCTTGGACAACTTTAGCTTTTCCAAATGGTAATAAATAATTTTCATCTGGTTCCATTGATGAAGCAAATCCTTGCCTATAAATACCTTTATGTTCCATAAATAAAACTGGATCATCACATCTGCAAGCATATTTTAACAAACCTTTTGCATCTGAGGCGTTAGAAGGATAAACTACTTTTAATCCAGGTGTATGAGCAAAATAACCATCAATACTTTGACTATGGTACAGTGAACCATGTATATATCCACCTACAGGTACTCTAATTACTAATGGACAAGACCAATTACCTCCTGATCTATATCTCATTGTAGCAACTTCATTTCTAATTTGCATCATTGCTGGCCATATATAATCACCAAATTGTATTTCAACAACTGGTTTATATCCCGCTACAGATAAACCTATAGCAGTTCCAATAATAGAAGATTCTGCCAAAGGAGAATTGAAAACTCTATCCTCTCCATGATTTTTAGTTAATCCTCTTGTTGCAGTAAATACACCTCCTTTTTCACCAGCAACATCTTCACCATAAATAAGCATTTTTTTATTAAAATCTAATTCTTCACTAAGCGCATGGTTAATACTATCTACCATAACAATTTTTTCTTTTGTTTTTTTTGGTTCCAAAGAACTGATTTTATCTAAACTATTTGATTCAGAAAATAAATGATCAAAAGCTGAATCAGGGTTAGGGTTTGCTTGCTGTTCAACATAGTCAACCTCATCTTCAATCATTTTTTTTATTTTATCATCTATTTTAGAAAATTCTTTTTCTGAAATTATTGATTTTTGAATACATTTATTTTTAAACATAATTAGTGGATCATTTTTTTTATCTTTTTCTAATTCTTCTTCTGATCTATATTTTCTTTGATCATCAGATGAAGAGTGTGGTAACAGCCTTACAACTTTAGAAACAATTACACTAGGCCCCAAACCTTTCCTAGCTCTTTCAATTGCCTTTTTAAAAGCTAAATGTGATTCAAAGAAATTTGTACCATCAACATGAAATCTTGATAAATTTTCATAACCTGAACATATATTGTAAATCGAGGCTCCACTAGTTTGCTCGTCAACTGGGACAGAAATTGCATAGCCATTATCTTGAATATGAAAAATTACTGGAGCTTTATCTTTGCTGGCCCAATTTAATGCCTCATGAAAATCTCCTTCACTGGTGGTGCCTTCTCCTGATGAAACATAACAAACACCATTAGTATTATCTCTATTAATGGCAAATGCTGTTCCAACTGCCTGAAGAAACTGAGTACCTGTGCAACTGGATTGACTGACAATATTCAATGGCTTATTACCATAATGTTGAGGCATTTGTCTGCCCGCAGAATTTGGATCATCATGTTTATGTAAAAAACACATTAACATTTCTCTTGTTGTTGATCCCCATCCTAAACAAAAAGCTTGATCTCTATAATAAGGATATGCATAATCTGTATCAGAATTAAAACATATTGAAGCAGCTAATTGTGAAGCCTCATGTCCTGCAGCTCCAATATGAAACCAACTTTTACCTTGTTTTAACATTATTAGCATTTTATCATCTAAAAACCTTGAGGTGACCATTTTTTCGTATATGTTAACTAATTCTTTTTTATTAAAATTATGTAATTTCATTATCTAATTTCCTCATTTAAATGTTTTATAAAATATTTTGAATAATTTTCAGCGATTTCTTGAACTGAATATTCATTTTGTAATATTTCCTTAATTGAAGTAACTCCACATTCAAAAATACCACATGGAATTAAGCCACCATAATAACTCAAATCAGTATTGATATTAAGAGCAAAACCATGCATAGTAATCCATCTTGATAGTCTAACACCTATAGCTGCAATCTTGCTATCATCAACCCAAATTCCAACATAATCATTTCTATATTCACTTTTTATATCAAGATTTAACAATAAATCAATAATACTTTTACTTATTACGTTTAAATACCAACTAATGCTCATTTTATAATTATGTAAATCAATTATAGGGTATCCAACTAGCTGTCCTGGACCATGATATGTTACATCACCACCTCTATCAATATTTACAGTTTCTATATTGTGGTTAGATTGAAGAATATGATTTTTATTTGCATTTTTTCCAAGAGTATAAACATGGTTGTGCTCCAGAAGCAATACTACATCCCCAACTTTCTTTTCTAAATTTAGTCTATGTATTTTTTTCTGTAAATGCCATATTTGATTATAATCTCTGACCCCAAGCCAATAAAAATTTATACAATTTAACTCATCATTTTTGATTTTTTCAAAAATGTCATCAACAGTTTCAAAATTATCAACCGCATGAAAAACATGATCAATGTGTATTTGACTTTCTAACATAAACTAAATATGTATCGCTTCTCCAAGTGCGTCAGCAGTGGCTTCCATTATCGCTTCTGATAAAGTAGGATGGGGGTGTATAGATTTAAGCACTTCATTATATGTCGTTTCCAAATCTCTTGCTAAAGAAATTTCTGAAATTAAATCAGTAGCATTTGCACCAATTATATGACAGCCAAGCAATTCACCATATTTTTCATCATATATAATTTTAACAAACCCTTCAGTTTGACCAATGGCAACAGCTTTACCTAATGCTCGAATTGGAAATTTACCAACTTTAATTTTATATCCATCATCTATAGCTTGCTGCTCAGTCAACCCTACAGATGCCACTTCAGGATGACAATATGTACATCCAGGGATATTGTCATATTTCATTGGATTTGGTTTTTTATTAAATATAAACTCTACCGAAGTTATTGCTTCAGCTGAAGCAACATGGGCTAACCATGGAGGTCCTGCAACATCACCAATAGCAAAAATATTATCAATATTTGTTTGCATAAATTCATTAGTTACAATCCATCCGTTGTCTGTTTTAATTTTATTTTTGCTTAACCCAATTCCAGCAGAATTAGCTTTAACTCCTACAGCCACTAAAACTTTATCACACTTGATTTCAGAATTTTCAAGCTTAACCGTTACAGTTTTTTTAGATGTTGAAATTTTCACTACTTTAGTGTTTGTTAATATATCCATTTTTTTGCTTTTAAATATTTTTTCTAATTCTTTTGAAATTTCAATGTCTTCATTTGGTAAAATATTAGGCTGAGCCTCTACTATAGTCACCTTACTTCCAAAAGTATTATAAAAGTAAGCAAACTCAACCCCAATTGCTCCAGCACCTATTATAACAATATGTTCAGGCGTCTTATCTAAAACCAAAGCATCTTTATATGTTATTATATTTTTACCATCTGGTTCCATACCAGGGAAATAGTTTGCCGATGCTCCTGTTGAAATTATAATAAATTCTGCATTTACTTTTTCAACTTCTTCACCGTTAATTTCAATAGTATTTTTGTCCACTATTTTTGCAAAACCATTAATAACATCAATTTTATTTTTTTTCATTAGGTACTGTATTCCCTTACCCATTCGATTTGCAATGTCTCTTGATCTTTTAATAACTTTATTCCAATTAACTGAATAATCTTTTATATCAATACCGTATTTAGTGCTATTTTGAATTAATTCAAGAACTTCAGCATTTTTTAATAAAGACTTTGTTGGTATGCAACCCCAATTTAAACATATCCCACCTAAATGCTGAGATTCTATTAGTGCTACATTTTTTCCCAATTGTGCTGCTCTTATAGCAGCTACATAACCACCAGGACCTCCACCAATAACTACTAAATCAAATTTTCTCATAAATATTTCCTATAATTATTTTGGACCAAAATATTCAGAATATATAGTGGGAGTTTCTCTAAGTTTAACACAGTGCAGAATGGCACCTGACGGAATTTTATCAAATAATTTATCCCAAATGTACAATACCATATTTTCAGTAGATGGCTGTCTTTCTTTAAACCATGAAATATCTTTATCAATCTGAGAATGATCAAATACATCAATAATATGTTTATTAACAACCTTATTTAGCTCTTTTATGTCAATTATAAATCCTGATTTTTTATTGACTATACCTTTAACTGTTATAGACAATAAATAATTATGACCATGAATTTTAACGTCTTCGCCAAATACTTCATCATTTTTTTGAGCTGACCAATCATCATTCCAATACTTATGTGCTGCGCAAAATTTATACTGTTTTGTTAAATTTACCATTTTTCTCAATTTATTTATTTGTATAATACAATTAAAAATCTATCTATAACTTACGAATTTTATAGTATATGAAAATACTATTTTTAAAGTTATTTTTTTATTTTTGGTTTAAGAATTGTTTCTTTATTGTAGAAAAATTAATTAAAAAAGACTGCTTTGACATTACTAAGTCAAATCCTAAATGAGTTAATCTTTTTTGAGCGGAAGAATTAACATTTTTCATTATAATGCAAAATGTCACATTCAATAATTTCTCTGAAATATCTTTGATATTTCGTGTATGATCAATATTATCATCATAATCTATGATAATTAAAGAATTTGTAATATTTTTATTTACTAAATCTTCTAAATGATCACAAAATAATAAATCATCTGAATTATCATTACATATTTTAGAAAATTTAGCAGAAAAATTATAATCTGTGTTTGATATGATAACTATATTCATTTTCTAATATCAATTTTTGGAACAAGCTCCCAATCAAAATCTTTTGTATTTTGTATCAAAATTACTTTTTCTAAAGCTTTTTGTGATATTTTAAGAATTTCTTTTATATCTATTCCTCTATGATTTTGTAGGTATTTTTCAAGTTTGGGTATGCATTTATTAAACAAATTTTTAGATCCTTTCAAATTTAAATTTGTTATATGAAAATAAGCTACTGATAATTGAATCAGCCCCTGAATAAGTAGCGCATCATCTAAATTATAATCTGTCCAAAGAGTTTCCCATGATTCATGTGCTTCATAAAATAATTTTTTATTAAAATGATCAACTCCATCTAAAAATAGTTTTTCTTTAATACTGTTCATCTACTGAATACTCTTGAATTATATCAAAATATTTATCACTTTTTTTTATTTTTACTGCAATAGTTTTTGGATCATGGTAAAAAAAAAGTAACCATTGTTTTTCAGCTGCTTCGTTTAAAAATAATGTCTTTTCCTCTAATGTTTTCATTGCATTTAAATCATATCCCATAATCCACGGAACCTTTAGATGTGACTTTAGAGGGACTAAATCAGAACAAAAAACTAATGTTTCTTTTTCTGCACTTATTTTGATTATTTGCTGTCCAGTTGTATGCCCATAACATGCCAAACCTGAAATACCTTCTAAAATCTCTTCATCATCATCAACTAAAACTAATTGATCAAATTCTTTTAAAGGTATAAAATTTTCGTTAAGATAACTTGCTCTATCTTTTGGGTTAGGTTTTACTGCAGCCTCCCAATTTGATTTGGAAATAATATATTTTGCATTTGGAAATGTTGGTAATATCTTATCATTTAATTTGTACGTAGCTCCTCCTGCGTGATCAAAATGTAAATGAGTTAAGATAACATGTGTAATATCTTCTAATTTATAACCGCAGGATTCTAGCTTATCTTTTAAAGGAAAATTTGATTGCTTAATACAAAAAATATCATTGAATTTTTTACTGTTTTTATTTCCAATTCCAGTTTCAATTAAAATTTTATCTGTGCCATTATCAAGCAATAAACAACGCATCGCTAAATCTATTCTATTTAAATCATCACTTGGATTAGTTTTGTTCCACAAAACTTTTGGAACTGACCCCATCATAGCTCCACCATCAAGTTTAAATTTACCTGATTCTATAACATTAATTTTCCATTTGTTTTGAAAAATACTAAACATTAAAAGCCTCCAATTTACTCTCTAAATGATAAACAATAATTTTGTGGTTCTTTTTATGTGTAAATCTAAATAGAGTTCTTATTGAATCCAAAAACAGAATCATATCAGGACTTAATCTATATTTCTTTTCATTAACAATATCCAAAATATAGGCTCTACCATTTGATAGTAATTTTGGATACTTAGGTTTAAATTTTTCCATTGAGCTATGATAATCTAAATTTCTAAAATTATCTGATATAAATAAGTTTATTAATTTTCTTATATTTTCAGATCTTATTAATTCCATTTTATATGCCTCATAAAGATGAGCGTACAAATCTAATGAATTATTTGTAAAATTTATATTAATTAGATCTTCTATATCTAATTTATTAAGCTGATTATCAATATTTCTAAATTTATCATTTAAAATCATATCAATCACTAGGTGTGCAAATTTATCGATACTTTTATTTTTTAAAAATAAGACTGACTTATAAAGTGACCAAATGTTTAGAAAAGATTTTCCAGTTTGTTTTAATGCAATTTCAATTAAAAATTCAAGTATATGAACCTCACTTGATACTAATTTAATTTGATTAAATATTTCTATCGCAACTTCTCTATCATTATTAATTAATGCATCTTCTAAATCTTGCAAACTAACAACATCATTTAATTTTCCATTATTTTTTTGGATAGATTTATAATTATCTAATGTTTGAGATTCTAAATATAACTTATTAAAATGGATTAATTTTTTATTTGGAGAGTCTAGATTTAAACCTATTAAGGCTTTCGAAGCCTGAATGATTCGTAAAGGATGTATTTGTGAATCATTTAATTTAAGATTGAGACTTAAATTAATTTGATTTTCTATAATTTTTGTTATTTCTTTTTTATCAATAGATGACATTTTATTTTTTATTAATTTCATTTTAGACTAATATACGTATGAAAATTTAACTGTTTATAACAAAGTTAAAAATAGATATAATGATTCAAACTAGTATTTATGCATTAATAGGAATTTTATTAGGCCCTCAACTTCAAAGATGGCCTTACTTTACTACTTCATTAATAATTGGATTAATATTTCCTGACATAGATGTAGTTTTTGATTTTATCTTAAGCCTATTTTTAAATTTTAATTTTGGTCAAGATACATATATTTCTAATTCAATTTTTCATAGCTTAATTTTAATTCCATTTATATGTCTAATCATTTTAATATATCAAGAGCTAAAAAATAAAAAAAATTATAATATTGTTGTCGGATTTTCTATTGGAATGTTAGTTCACATATTATTTGATATTCTGACTTTACAATCTGTTGGAATATTTTTTCCATTACCACTGGAATCAAATTTAAATTTAAACGATTTTTTAAACTACAAAATTCCTTTAATGGTTAAAATATTATTTAATATTTTAACATTATTATTATTTAGAATTTATACATGGAAGATTATCAATTTAATTTTAAGCGAACCAAAAAAACATCCTCATAAAGTTAAAATATTATTATTATGGATGAAAATTCAATTATATCTTTTTCTAATATTTATATTATTGATATATTTTGATACTACAGAGAAGATAAATTCAATCTTCTTTGGCGTATCTTACACTTTATCATTTGCTATGGTTATTTATATGACATTAAAAACTAAAAAATTAATTAATTAATGAATTTCATTGAGAATATATTAGTAAGCAGTACAAATGAAATATCTAAATTTTTTACTTATTCATCCATTCAAGCAAAAATAATAGCAACTATTCTTGGTATAATTTTTATTATAGTAATTAGAAGAACTATAATTAATCTATTTATTTTAAGATTAGAAGATCCAAAAGTTAGATACAATTGGTCAAGAGTAACCAGCTATGCAGCTATCACATTTGGAGTTATTATAGTTGGTCAAATATGGTTAGATGGTATTGGCTCAATAGTTACATACCTTGGTTTATTATCAGCAGGTATAGCTATTGCATTAAAAGATCCATTAACAAATTTTACTGGCTGGTTATTTATTTTATGGAATAGACCATTTGAAGCTGGAGATAGAATACAGTTAGGAGATCATTCAGGAGATGTTATTGATATCAACTTTTTTAATTTTACTTTAATGGAAATGGGAAATTGGGTGGATGCAGACCAAAACACGGGTAGAATAATACATATTCCAAATGGTAAGATTTTTATTGAAACTCTAGCTAATTATGGAATAGGTTTTGAATATATTTTTAATGAAATTCCAGTTTTAGTTACTTTTGAAAGTGAATGGCAAAAAGCAAAAAAGATATTAGAAAAAATTGCTAAAGATTTTGGAGAACATCCTACCAGGCAAGCAGAAAGAGAAATCAAAAAGGCATCTCAAAAGTTTTTAATTCAACATCAAAATCTTGACCCTGTCGTATACACCAAAGTTGCAGATAGCGGGGTGTTGTTAACTATAAGGTATTTATGTGCTCCTAAATTTAGAAGAGATACCGAGCAAGAAATATGGGAAGAAATATTAAAAGAATTTAACATTGAACCAAATATTGAATTAGCCTATCCAACTATTCGTAGAATTTAATTTTAATGAAAATAATAAGATACTTAGCAAAAGATACAATTAAGGCTGGACTTCTACATGAAGATATTTTCATTATAAACTTTGATGATTTAGAAATATCATATAAAAATAATTTAACAAAACACGATTTATATGTATTAAAAAATCATTTATATAATGTAGAGCCTCTTTTTCTTATTTCTTTAATCAATAAAAGTGTATTTAAAGTTCCTAAAAACATTAAAAAAAAACATTTGCAAAATATGCATGATGTAGAGTTACTCTCTCCAATAACCAAACCTAATAGTTTTAGAGATGCATATTCATTTAAACAACATGTTGAAGCTGGTAGAAAAGCGCGAAATTTACCAATGATAAAAGAGTTTGATTTAAATCCAGTTTATTATTACTCTAATCATTCTTCAATATCTGGTCCTGGAAATATTTATTTAAATAAAATCCATCTTAACAAATTAGACTTTGAATTAGAACTTTCTATAATAATTGGTAAAGAAGGAAAAAATATTTCTGTTGATAAAGCTGATGAATATATTTTTGGATTTATGATATTAAATGATTGGAGTGCAAGAGATGTGCAAGTTGATGAAATGAAGCTGAATTTAGGACCTGCAAAAGGAAAAGATTTCTCAACAACTATTGGACCTTATTTAGTAACAAAAGATGAATTAAAACATAAAATTACCCCATCAAACAAAGGAAATATTTACGATTTAAATATGAAAGCTTTTATAAACGATAAACAAGTATCATCTGATTCCTCTAAAAATATGCATTGGACTTTTGCAGAAATAATAAGTCATATTTCAAAAGGAACATCAGTATATCCTGGGGATATTATTGGATCAGGAACTTGTGCTACCGGATGTCTGTATGAATTAAATTTAACAAACAAAACTGATAACTGGCTTCAAATTAATGATTTGATTAGATTAGAGATTGATGAATTAGGAGCATTGGAAAATAAAATTAAATTGGAGAAAAATAATGGATAACCCTTTTTTTATAGATTACAAGCAACCATATGATGCAGTACCATTTAGTAAATTTAAAGCTGAACATTTTATACCTGCTGTTGAAAAAAGTATAGAATTAGCTCTTGTTAGAATTGATGATATAGTCAAAAAAACAGATTCTCCAAATTTTGAAAATACAATTGTTGCTTTAGAAACATGTAGTGAGGAGCTTGATTATGTTATGGGAGTTTATTGGCATCTTTTTGGAAGTGAAAGTGGAGAAGATCTAAAAAGTTTAGCTGAAAAGATAAGTCCTATGGGATCAAAATTTAATAACGATATACTACTAAACTCTAAGTTGTTTGATAAAATTAAATTAGTATATGAAAATCAAGAAAATGAAAACCTTGATGAGCAAGATAAAAGATTAATAGATGTAACTTACAAAAGATTTACAAGAAATGGTGCATCACTAGACCAAGATAAAAAAAATCAAATCAGAAAAATAGATGAAAAACTTTCTTTATTATCTCCAAAATTTTCTAATAATGTTTTAAAAGCACAAAATCAATATGAATTATGGATTGAAAATGAAAATGATTTAAAGGGCTTACCTGATTCTTCAATAAGTATGGCAAAACAACAAGCAAAACAAAAAGGACAAAAAAATAAATGGTTGTTCACATTACAGTATCCAAGTATGGGACCTTTTTTAAGCTATGCCTCAAATAGAGAGCTTAGAAAAGAAATATATATTGCTTATGGAAGTTTATGTAATAATGATGATTTTGATAATAATCTTATAATCAAAGAAATAGTTCAATTAAAACATGAACGCGCACAACTTTTAGGATATAATACTTTTGCAGATTATGTTTTAGATGATAGGATGGCTAAAAATGTTAGTAATGTTTATGGACTACTTGACGATTTATATGAAAACTGTTATGATAAAGCAAAAATTGAGATTGATGAATTAAAAGATTTTGCAAAACAGCTTGACGGTTTAGATGACTTCAAGCCTTGGGATCAATCATATTATTTCACAAAATTACAAAAGAAGAAATTTAATATTGATCCTGAGATGTTAAGACCTTATTTTAAAGCTGAGAATGTCATTGATGGTATTTTCAAAGTTGCAAATAAAATGTATGGAATAGAGTTTAATGAGGTGTCCAATATTGATACATGGCATGATGAAGTCAAAGCATTTGAAGTGCTTAATGATGATAAATCATTTGTTGGATTAATATATATTGATTTACATCCTAGACCTACAAAAAGAAGTGGTGCCTGGATGAATTCTATTAAAGATAATGGTCTTTATAAAGGCGAGATTAGAAGACCTCATGTTCAATTTACAGCAAATTTAACCAGATCAACAGAGGATAAACCTGCTCTTTTAACATTTAGTGAGGTAGAAACAGTTTTTCATGAATTTGGTCATTGCCTCCACGGGTTATTATCTGATTGTAAATATTCTACTATTGGAAATACAAATGTTAAATGGGATTTTGTTGAATTACCATCACAAATTATGGAAAATTGGGTAAGTGAAAAAGAAGCTCTTAATCTTTTTGCACATCATTTTGAAACTGGTGATAATATTCCTGATGAATTAATTCAAAAAATTAAAGATTCAAAAAACTTTGGACAAGCAAATATGTATTTAAGGCAAATATCACTAGGTTATGTTGATATGGCTTGGCATACAACCACAGATATTATTGAAGATGTTGAACAATTTGAAAAAGATACACTTAAAAAAACAGCTTTATTTGAAAAAGTAAAAAATACAACTATCTCTTCTCATTTTGGTCATATTTTTGGTGGAGGTTATGCAGCTGGATATTATTCATATAAATGGGCAGAAGTTTTAGAAGCTGATGCTTTTGAATCATTTATAGAAAATGGGATTTTTCACAAAGAAACTGCAAAATCTTTTAGAGAAAACATACTTTCAAAAGGAAATCTTAGAAATCCTATGACATTATATACACAGTTCAAAGGAAGAGAACCTAAAGTTAATGCTTTGTTAAAAAGAGATGGTTTGATTTAAATAAAAATTATCAGTGTACGCATGGAGGTGTAAATGAATCTATGCCCCCAGTTCGAACTGATCCTGATGGAATTAGATTTAAAGATTCAATCTCTTGACCAGTCAAAGCATCAAATTTATATATGCTCCCATCAGATCTTCCAGTTGAATAAACATGGTAGTTACCATCACAATCTGCATGCAATGTAATTCCATGGAGAGTACCATATTGTGAGCTAGTAGTAATCCAAGACTCATTCATTGTATAACCTGAATCACTTTGACTATATTCAATACATGCAACACCAGAATTAGAGCTGCCATTTGCCCCTTCCCCTCCTGATAATGATAAGTAAACTTTATCTTCAAAAGGAGAAACTTCAATATGCCATGGACGAGAATATGCTTCAAAATTATATGTAGAGAGTAATGTTAAATCTCTCATATCCCACATTTGAACTTGCCCTGGTATTTCTTCATAATTAGATCCTGAATCCCAATCACCTGCACTACAAGTTACAAATAAATACGGATATTTTCCTGATATTTCAATAGGCCATAATCTCCTTGGCTCAATATTAAAATTAGTATTTATACTAGAATCCATACTTGCAATCATAGGATTTATAAATGGAACCTGGGCTTCATTTGGGTTAAATTTTGCTATAAAATCAGCTGTTTTACTTACAGCAAATATATTTCCTGAAATTTCATCAAAATGAATACCATGAGCATAAGTAAATTGAACATCCCATTCCTCAATCAGTTCTAATGAATTATTATTGTATTCTAATTCAAGTATCTTATTTGTAGGTTCATTCATTGGCATACCACCAGAAACATAAACTTTGCTATAAACTTCATCTAAAGTTAATAAAGCAGGCATTGAACTAGTTTCATAAGAAGCAATAAACTCATTATCTTCAGTAGAGTACATAGCAATTTGGAAACCACTCATTGCTGTAGTAAACCAATATCCGTTAGTATTATCAACAGCTACATCATGAGGAGCATAAATACCACCACCCATATCCATATTCATACAATGAGTCATTCCATTATCCATCAAATGCCACATACATCCAGACATTTCACATTCCATTTGCGTATTAAAATCTGAACAATCTGTACTAGAAAGACTAATATTAATTTCATCAACAATTTCTAGGTTATCAGAATCAACAATTGAGACAGCATCTGAATCTTGTAATGAAACATATACTTTATTATGTGTGTGAATGGATGAATTACTAACATTATTTTCATCACAAGAAAATAAAACCAAAACCAGTATGAATGAAAATTTATACATATATATCTATATTATTAAGTTAATTATACTAATGATATCAAATAAATTTAAACCGTTATTATTATCAATATCAGCAGTACAATATAAAAAATTATCTTGTATAATATCATCTAAAATAATATTAACAATCATTATAACATCATTTATATTAACAGCTTGATCTTGATTTAAATCTCCATGCATGCATAAGTCTTCAGATAAAAAATAAACACCTCCAGTTGATAATCCAACAATCAAATCTAATTGATTAGAATTATATAGATTGCCCCCACAAAATTTTACATTTTTACCTTGATATGGAATATCAATATCATTTGCTACATAAAAAGTATTGTCTACATTACTAAATATTTGATGACCATCTCTTCCACCAACAACTAAATCCATATCATCATCTAAATCATAATCAAAAAAATATGGTGCAGAATAATAACCTACACTAACACCTTGAACTGAATTTTGATTTAACACAAAATTGAAAGATGAATCTTGTATATATAAAATTAAATTTCCATAAATATTTCCAACAACGACATCTAAATTATTATCATTATCAAAATCATATAAATAAGGGACTGAAAACCAAAAATTTGAATCAGTTTCTATTGATGAATGAAATATGAAATTATACTCGTTTTTATTTCCAATATTTTCATAAATCAATATATCCCCAGTATAAGTTCCAATTAACAAATCATAATCTCCATCGTTATCTATATCACCAAAATTTGGACATAAATCAGTTCCTAGATTAGTACCTAAAAATTCATTTTCAATTAATTTAAATATTGGATTTTTATTATTACCAATATTCTCAAAAAACTTTATCCTACCATTAAATGGACTTGTGTCTGTAGTAAATTTTTGTCCTATAAATAAATCTAAATCATTATCATTATCAATATCTACAAGTGTTGGACTTATATCTGATAAAAAATCTAAAGAATTAAAAAAATCATCAGTTATAAATTCATAATTTGATTCTTCATTTAATCCTGTGTTCTCGTAAAAATAAAAATTATTATTTAACTGAATTCCTCCTGTTCCTCCTAATACGGTTATAAATAAATCCTGATCACCATCTAAATCAATATCTGTAAAACTTGGCATATTTCTACCAACTGTAAGAATAGGATTTTCTTCAGGAAAATATGTTGAAAAATTTATATTATCCATTTCAGGTACATTTTGGTTACCTAAATTCCAAATAACATATAAGCTTGATTGATAATAATCACCCCAAACAAGATCAAAATCCAAGTCATTATCTAAATCTATAAAATTGATAGCGTTAGCTCCATGCCTCATTTGGCCAACTATACTTATATTTTGCCAATCACTTGTTATAAAATTAAAAACTGGCTTATTATTATTTAAACCAATATTCTCATAAAATGATACAGTACCAATAAGATTAACAGCAAAAAAATCCAAATCATCATCTCCATCAATATCACAAAAAGTTGGAATTGCACCTTGTTGACCTAAAACATAAGATCCATTTTCATTTTGTAATAAATTAAGATTAATAAATTCATCGTTATCATTTAAATAATATGAGATATAAGATGGATTTTGAGGGTATTCTGTTACTAGATCAAAGTCATTGTCATTATCAAAGTCATCTATATAAAACCAAGTGATATTACTTATACCTAAAAAATTAGCATCAACTATATTGAATAAAATATTTGAGGAGATACTATCATTTTGATAATATCTAATATGACCATCTTCATCTAATAAAAATAAATCACTATCACCATCATTATCCCAATCCACCCATCTAGTAATTGAATAATTTAAACCACCAAGGAATCCATTATTTAATTCCTGATTATCGATAATTATTTTGGGATTTTGATGATTAAATTCAAAATTTAATGCAAAAATAAAATGAAGACTCAAAAAATATAAATAAAATCTATTCATATAAATTTATTTTGCTGATGAACCTTCATTTGGATTCCATGTATTTTCATCGTGATTTAATAATTTTGCAACTAATCTACTCCATACAAAAAAGGCATCAGATAGTCTATTTAAGTATGAAACCACTACCATATCTATTTTTTCTTGCTCATATAATCCACAACATACTCTTTCACATCTTCTACATACTGTTCTTGCAAGATGAAGAAATGCATTAATTTTAGAGCCTCCAGGAAGAATAAAAGAATGTAGTATTGGAAGATTTTTATTTGAAATATCAATTTCATTTTCTAAAATTTTTATATCTTCTATAGTTATCTTTGGCATACTGGGCAGCATATCTTCTGGTTCCGTTGCTAAAATAGTACCTAAATTAAATAAATCATTTTGAACTCTATGTAAACTTTCAATTAAATTAGAAAAGTCATGATTAATTAATTTTAATTCTTCAACACACATGCCAACAACTGAATTTAACTCATCTATTTCTCCAAAAGCATTAATTCTAATATTAGATTTTAATACTTTTTGACCTCCAACTAAAGATGTTTTCCCGCTATCTCCAGTTTTAGTATAAACTTTACTTATAGTAAAAGTTGGATCTTTAAATTTTTTATCTGACATTTATTTCTCCTCTGAATTTTCAAAATCTAAAGATAATGAATTTACACAATAACGTAAACCTGTAGGGTTAGGACCATCTTCAAAAACATGCCCTAAATGAGCGTCACAATTAGCACACATAATCTCAATTCTTTTATACCCGAGTGAATAATCATCTTTAGTTTTAATATTTTTTTGATCAATAGAATCCCAAAAACTTGGCCATCCAGAGCCAGAGTCATACTTGACATTAGAACTAAATAACGGCTGTTTACAGCAATTACAATTATATGTTCCTTGTTCTTTATGTTTATAATATTTTCCTGTAAAAGGAGGTTCTGTTCCACTACATCGAGTAACAAAATATTCTTCTTCAGATAACTTATTTTTCCAATTTTGCTTATCTTTTTTATCCAAAATTTCTCCTAATATTAATGTAAAAATTATTATAATAGATAATTTACAAAATAAGTTAAATAAGTTCATAGATAACTATCCTGCATTTAATGAATCTATTAATGGAAAAATTCCGTCCTGCCATGGAATTTGACTGCTTGAATTTGCATCATATAAAATTTCTTCTGATGCATCAAATATTTTAAAGCTTGGAATTTGATTTGGAAGCATATAGCCGCTAGTTAATTCATTTAAATCATTTTCGCCATAAATTGGAATATCACAGGTATCTCCATTACAATCTGCCCATTTTCTTGAACCTACACAAATTTGACCATTAAATGCACCAATCAAATCGTTTGATGATAAATTATATTCATTAATTTTAACAGATTCAAAAAAATAAAATGCTACTTTACTAGATATATTATGAGAAAAAATATTATCTGGTTCGATAATCAGCTCATTTTCAGAACTTGAAGTACTTGATTCACAGCCTAAGATGAATAAAAATAATATAAATAAGTATTTTAACACTATTTAATAAGCATCATTTTTTTTCTAATCAAATTTTTTGAATTACTTACTTCATAAAAATATATACCAGATGAATTTGAACCTGCATTCCAAAAGATTTTATGATTTCCTGGATTATAATAATCAGCAGCTAAGTTATCTATCAAATTACCTTCAACATCATAAACATTAACTTGAATAAAATCAGATGAGAAAATTTCAAATTCAATCCATGTTAATGGATTAAAAGGATTAGGATAATTTTGATAAATCTTGAAATTATCAACTTTATTATCAATCACATTCATGATAGTAGCATCAATACTAAAAGAAAAAATATCACTCAAAGGAATATCATCAATTAATATATTCCAAGAGTATAAATTAATTGCTCCTTCATTTATATTTAAATCAGAATATGAGATTGAAATATTGTTTTCTTGTGTTATTTGAGAAAAAATAATTTGATTATTAGAATCAAAAATTTGAATGTTGTAATTTAGCTCTTCTTCATAACAGCTTTGATTAATATTTGACCATTCAAAATTCATAGTACCTCCAGGTAAATCACCTAATAATATAACTTCATTATTAAATGGTTGTAACAAATCTGACTCTAAATAATAACAAGTATCTTCAATTAATGCGCTAGAATCATAATTACATGCATTAATATCTATACAACCTATACAGGATGGATTACTATTACAATAATAGTCTGATCCTTCTATGGATTCAATAAAAAAAAGACCGTTATTTAGAAATGGATAATTTTCAGATGGAATTGCATTATAATAAGCATCTTCTGATAAATCATAAATTTTAAATGTGGGAATTTCACCATTTAACATATAACCCTCAGTTGATATTGACCCATCATAGCCCATCACACCAATATCACATATACCATTGGTACACATATTAGTGTCCCATTTTCTAGATCCAACACATACATTTCCGTTAAACGCTCCAAGCCAATCCTCGTTTTCTATGCCGATATTTTCTATTGTTACTTGATTTATAAAATAAAATGCTTGGCTTAGTGATTGATTAAAAGTAAATAAATCAGGAGCTGGAAAATTAGAACTAGAACATTCAATAGGATCGCAAACAATTTCACCATCCCAACATTGGTGCATAGGTCCTTCTCCATTACAAACTCCACATTCATCAAATTGACCAATACATTCATCAATGTCATCACAAATTCCATCATCATCTTCATCGGTACCATTTCCACCACAAATTCCACAATCATCTAATATATTTCCATTACAATCACACTCATTTTCTGAAATATTATTTATATCACAAATTTGATCAATTACAACATATGAAATTTCTTCAAAGTTAATACTTCCCTCAGATATCGTAAAAAAAGCTTCATATTCTCTAAGTTCACTTACATCCCATATTTTTAATTTAATTGGATTATTTTCAATAAATCCTGGAAATTGAGGACCATTAAAATCACAATAATCAATGTGAGACCAAGCAACAATTTCTAGTTGATTTTGATTCCACTCACCTGCACCTACTAAAACTTCCCCAATTACATTTTCACATTCTTCACCTTCACTTATAAGACCATTATAATCAAAAACTCCTATTTGATCACCTACTTCTAAATTAGAAATAGAATTTGATAAAATAATTAATTGAGATACCCCAGTTGTATCAACAATATCAGTAAAATAATTAGAATCTTCAAAGTCACAATTAGATGTTAAACCTGACAATTGATATGGCGAGAAACCATCACCTAGAATATCATTGGAAATGAATGTATAGGTTTGATTTAAATCTATAACATAATTATTATCTTGATCATAATATTTGAAACTCATAACCTCACCTGAACTTTGATTGCTCCAAACTGAAAGTTCATAAACATGGGTGTCCCCTGGAGGGAAATAGGTGCTACCATCTGAGTCTAATGCACTAATAATACCATCTTCACCAAAAGCAGCGAGTTTACCGCTGGTTTGCTCTATTCCATCAATAAAAATTTGAACTGCAGATAGTGTTGCATTAAATTCATTATCAAATGGTACCGTTTCATAAGACTGATCCCAATTTGGGCTACCATATTCACAATCAGGTAAAGCAAATATTATGTTAAATATTATAATATATAATGTTTTATTTCTCATATAAATATTAGAATATTATTTTTTTAAAAAAAAATTAAAATTGTGTGTTAGCTATTAATTGTTTTTCAGATTCAGAAGCATAATTTTGATCCCAATCTTTTAACTTTTTAGTCATAACTAATCGATACAACCATGGAAATAGGATTGCAATAAAAAATGTTGCTAAATATCCAAAAGGCATTTTTGGAGCATCATTATAGGGTTTTAACTTCCAATATGGAAGATGAGCTTTTTCATGATGAGATGAATGTCTAGTCAAATTGAAAGTAAAAGCACTACTAATTAATGTATTGCTATTCCAGGAATGTCTTGGTTTTACAGGTTCACCTTCAACTCTAACCAATCCATAATGTTCTACATAATTGATAGTTTCAAGTAAAATTTTTGATATAAAAGCTGAGATTAAATAACAAAATAATGCTGTAGTACTACCAATAAAAAATATTAAAAAAGAAACAATGATACTTCTTGAAATTCCAATAATAAATTTATTATCTCTACTAAAAAAAGACTTCTTCTTTCGATTTAATCTATTTTTTTCTATCTGATATGCATTTTTATATTCATTATATGTTGACCTAAACATAAAATAAAATATACCTTCGTTTCTTCTTGCAGTTGCACCATCTTCTTTTAAACCAACTTGTTTATGATGTCCATATACATGCTCAATTGCAAAAACATTATCCCAACATAACGCCTGTAACCAATTACCAAAAAACATATCAAATTTTTTATTTTTTCTATGAGTAAGCTCATGACCTACATTGACTCCAAACCCTCCTAACATCAGCCCAATTGTTAAACAATAACCTATAAATGAAGAGGTAGTTTGACTATCAATTGTATTTACCATAACCAAAATTAAAATTATAAGAAGAGGTAAATTAATATATAACATTAAATTTAATATTGATGGATATTTATATTCATGGACAGAATTATCTTCACCAAAAATAATATCACCAATCAAAATAAATGCAGAAAAACCAATAAAAAAATACCAAATATATAAATCACCCATTGATGCAAATAAAATTGCCAAAACGAGTGATAAAGGTGCTAATGAAAATTTTAAATATTTAAACATTTTTAATCAATTAAATCTATGTACTTTGTTTTTTTTAATAAAATAATTTGATATAAGATACTAAAAGTAAGACCATATATAACAATTTTTTGTGAAATAACATTAAAAAAGAGGGCATCTTTATTTGGTGTAAAAAAATCAGTATTTCCAAATGATACTGTAGGTAAAGGAGGTCCTGACATAAGAATATATACATAATAGAGGACAAGGCAAAATAGAATGAAATAACTTAATGAAAAATAATTTGGTAAATATTCTGATTTAAAAATCAAATACGTATATATAAGCATTACAATCAAAAATGATCTAAAAGCAAGATTTACAAAAAACATATGCTGTGGAAGAAACATATCTGAAGGTGTAAATCCAACAAATAAAAATCCAAAAGAAGAGCATACAGCAAAAAAAATCCCAATTTTACTATACTTTATTAATTCTTTATTTTTCATCAATAAAAAGTGCATTGCAAGATAATATGAAAGTATTCCAATACTTACGCTAAATAAGGAGTAAGAAAAAAGTATGCTAGATAAAAAATTGGATTCACCAGACCACGATTTATACAATCCTAAATCACTAAGAAAATTCATGGAATGTAAATAACTATTTGCTGAACTATCATAATTAGGGTTCATAGGATTATTATACATTGTTCCACCTGGATAAAAATAAATAGCTAAACTAGTTAATATTAAAAAAAATGCACATGATGTAAAGCTAATATTTAAGAGTATTTGAAATTTGTCTTTATTATTCATAATATTGTTCATTAATAACTGTTATATATTAACTAAAATAAAATAAATGAAAAATATCTTAATAGTAAGTGCGACATTAAAAAATAATTTTAAGCTTGCAAATGATTTAACTGATTTTATAAAAAATATATCAAAATCTAATTTAAAAACAAATATTATATCGCTTGAAAATTTTATACTACCTGTATATACAGAAAATAATTTTGATAAATATATAGAAGAATATAGAAATACTATAGAAGACCTTACCAAAAATTTCACTGATTGTGATGGAATTATAATATGTGCACCAGAATATAATGGATCTACGCCACCGATTGTTAATAACGCTATAGCATGGATTTCAACAACAACAGACTATTGGCGAGATGCATTTAATGATAAAGTAGCGCTAGTTTGTACTAATAGTGGAGGACCTGGATCAAAATATACATCGATAATGAAACTACAATTAGAACATTTAGGTTGTATTGTAATGCCAAGATCTATTAGCACAAACAAAAATAATCCACTAAATTCAAAGTCTGTCAAAAAAATTCTAACTCAATTTATTAAACATATATAAAAAAAGGCCCTTAATAAAGGGCCTTTTCTTAGTAGCGGGGGCAGGATTTGAACCTACGACCTTCGGGTTATGAGCCCGACGAGCTACCAGACTGCTCCACCCCGCGCCAATTTTCCTCCTATCTCACTCCAACAATAGGGCCCTAAAATTATAAAATAGTTTAGAACAATAACAAGAAATTATTTTTTATAATTTGAATTGAATTTTAATCTTTTTAAATAATATGATTTAATTTATATGGACTTCACTTTAATAAGGTGATTTTTTTATTAACTATTTTATTATCAAGCTCAAAAGATAAAATATATATACCTGATGTAAACTTTTTATCAAAAATATTAATATTAATATCATTATATTCATTTAATGTGTAATTAAGTGGACCAAGATTTACTTCTTTTAATAGCTGACCATTAATATTGAATACTTTTAAAAATATATTATCTGATTTAACACCTGAATTAAAACGTACAGTTAAATTACCGTCCAAATCTAAAGGATTAGGATAAATATAAATTTCATTTGAGAAATCTAGATTTAATAAAATTGAATTTAATGTAATATCAACCTCATCATTGTTAGCATTAGATATAGATACTATGTGAAATAAATCATTTGAATTGAGAATACCTGTCTGAATACTAGTTTGAAAATTAGTAATTTCATTTTCATCCGATAAAAGGCAAAAATTACTAAAAATATTATTTGAGTTTGAATTATTTATAATATTAATTAAAGATATATCATATGGATAAAATGAATTTATTTTAACAGATTTATTATTTAGTGTACGATTTATTATTTCTAACGTATCAATTAGACTTGCATTAGTATTAATTGGATTGAAAAATACCTGATCAGCATAATAGTGCAAATCACTATTTGTATTAATACCATTAAACAAATTTCTTGAGTTAAAATCAATCCATGATTGCACAAATGAAGAATTATAATTAAATGCTTCATTAGATAGAACACTATCTATAGCATCAAATACTGATTCACTATCAATATTATCATTCTCAAAAATTAATGAGTAGGTTTCCCAAATTCGTTGCATTATTTGGTCATTATAAATTGAATTTAAATAATGTCCATATAAACCTAATCCATAGCCATTATAAGAATTCATATTTCTTTCGGGATTTGAAAAATAATCATCACCATATTGACTAAAAAATATATAATCATCAATATCAGGATAAACTAAATCTTCTATCCATATTGAACTTAATTCATAAAAAAAGGAATTCTGTCCAGGAATAGGAACATATGCTCTTTGTACTGCATGAAAATATTCATGTGCAACACTAATTTTCATTGCACTTAATCCTGATGTACTATAATTTGAACCAATATAATCATCATCTATTTCAACCCATGAAGACCCTAAATCTCCTTCTGGACAATTCCAACCATAGCTTCCATTTGGTAATTGTTTTATATAGATATCATACAAATTATCAGTGTCTGATACATGATTTCTAAAATTCATTATATCAACAATAACCTTTTGAGAAGAATCAGCAGCTAATGCTACTTCATTAGCAAATTCTGTAATACCATCATAATAGTTATTGTAATGAATTAAAAAATTACCGCCTGGTGAAATTAATGTGTTTTCCAGAATAGGTCTTTCAGAACAAGACCTATTATTATCTAGAGTGATATTTAAATTATCATCGAAAACTCTGGTTGAAAAAATTAAAGATAAGAAAATAACTTTTATAAATTGAATTATCATTTTTTTCTAAAAGATATCCTGATTGGAGTTCCTAAGAAGCCAAACTCTTTGCGTAATTGATTTTCTAAATACCTTTTATAATTTGTTGAAAATAAATGAGGATGATTACAATACAAAGCAAATAATGGAGGATTTTGTGCAAGCTGCGTTATATACTTAACTTTTAAAAATTTACCATTAACTGATGGAGGTTGATACCTATGAACTGTTTTTTCAAGAAAAATATTTAATTCATTTGTCTTTATAGATCTTTTTCTTTCATTGTAAACTTTTTTAGAATACTTTAAAATTTCTCTAACACGTAAATTTTTTTTTACAGAAATAAAAATCATTGGAAAATATGCTAGGGATGGAAAAGATTCAACTATATCATCAGTAATATTTTTTAAAGTATAATTGTCTTTTTCAATTAAATCCCATTTATTAAAAACTAGTAATAACCCCTTACCTTTATCAATTACATAACTTATAATATTACTATCCTGTTTATTTAAACCCTTTGATACATCAATTACAACTGCCGTGATATCTGATTCATCAATAGCTCTAAATGATCTAACGCTACTATAATACTCTATTTCATCTAATAATTTACTTCTTTTCCTTATGCCTGCTGTATCAATGATTCTAAATTGATCTTTATAATATGTAATATATGAATCAATTGCATCTCTAGTTGTTCCTGCAATATCAGTTACTATAGATTTTTCTTTATTAATTATACAGTTTACTAATGAAGATTTTCCTACATTTGGCATTCCAGCAATTGCTAAGTTTATAAAATTTTGTTCATCAACATTTTCTTTTATGTTTTTAAATGCAGAAGCAATTGAATCTAATAAGTCACCAACATTTCTGCCATGTTCAGCAGAAATAAATATTGGATCTCCTAATCCTAAATTATAGTAATGATAATTTTGACTATCTTCCTTTTGCTTATCTGATTTATTTACAACAAGTTGAAAAGGTTTCTCTAACTTTCTTATATTTTTTGCTAGCTCTAAATCATTTGATGTTATTTCAGATTTTCCATCAACAATAAATACAATAAAGTCTGATTCATCTTTAGCAATATCTAATTGTATTTTGATATTTTCATTAATAATGTCATTCTCATTTAAAACAAATCCACCAGTATCAATAATATCATATACTTTACCAAGCCAATCATATGTACCATATACTCTATCCCTTGTAACTCCCTCTACTGGAGATACAATAGATTTTTTTTCACCAATGATTCTATTAAATAATGTTGATTTTCCAACATTAGGCTTACCTATGATTGTGATTAAAGGTTTACGCTTCATTTTCTATATAATCTATAATTTCTTTGATACTATCTTTTTTTGAAACATTAAATTTTGCATTTAATTCTTTTGAAATTTCTTCTAGATTCATGTCGTCAAGAGTTAGAGTTTGATCTTCATTTAATATTCTATAAGTAGCCCAAACTGAATCACCTAAGTCATATCCTTTTATTTGTGATATTATATCTTTTCCTGTTAATAATCCAGCAACTGTAACTGAATCACCAAAAAAATTATTTTCTATTTTATAAAAATTAACTTCTAAATTTTTGATTTTTTCCAAAACTGGCTTTATTAAATTAACAAATATATCATAAACTAGAGTACTAGTTACGAGAGAAATCTTTGTAGGCTTTGTTATTTTTTTTGGAAAATTAATACTCTCCCTTTTAAATCTATCAATAAAATCTCTAAATTGTCCTACTCCGTTTTCAATTAAATCATATTCACCATAATATTCTTTTGGAGGAAATTGTTTGTTAGCAAGAATATACCATTCATCTGAAAGTAAAATAAAAGGTGAATTTTTACCTGGAAATTGTTTATTTAATGAGGGATAAGAATCAAGTATTTTTTTTGCATAATTATTATTAACGTAATTTAATTCTGGCAATCCATCTCTATGTCTAGTTAATCCAACAGGTACTATTGATAAAGTTTTAAATTTTGGAAAGAATTTATAAATATCTGAAGCAGTTTGTCTTAAATATTCTCCATCGTTCATATTTGGAATCAATACAATTTGCCCATGAAGGTCAATACCATTATCAATCAAATATTTAATTTTTTTTAGTAAAAAATCATCTTTTCCCCATTTATATAATAATAATTTTTTTCTTAAAGCAACATCTGTGGCATGAACTGAAATGTAAAGGGGGGATAATTTTTGATCAACTATTCTTTTTAATTCTTTTTTACTCATATTAGTCATTGTTATGTAATGACCATATAGATATGACATTCTGTAATCACCGTCTCTAAAATAAATTCCATCTCTCATATTTTTAGGGTTTTGATCGACAAAGCAAAAAACACAATCATTGCCACATTTTCGAATTTTCATCTCTTCAAATTCTACACCCAAATCATCATCATAGTCTTTTTCAACAATAACTTGACTTAACTCACCATTGATTTTAAAATCTAAAACTACATTTTCATCAGCAATTTTAAATTCATAGTCTAAATGATCAAGAACTCTTTCGCCATTAATCTTAATTAATTGGTCTCCCTCTGTTAAACCAATTTGTTGAGCTAAACTATTATCTTTTATTTTTACTATTTTCATTATATTTAATTTAACATATATATTTAATCTACGTAAATTATTAATATGTCTAATAATCTACATAATAATGTTAAAAATGCTGCAACAATTTTATTATACTCTGTTGCAAATGCTGATCAAAATATTGAAAAAAATGAAATCAAAATTATAAAAGAGATTGTTCAAGATTTTTTCTCTACTAGTACTGAAGAAGCATATTCTATAGTTGAAAATGCCATTGTTGAATTTAAAAAATCTACTAGCTTCTTTGAATATGGTCAAATTTTAAATAAAAATTTTTCATATCAAGATAAGCTAGATTTTATTTATTGTATTTTTGAAGTAGCATTTTCAGATAATGAATTACATTTTAGAGAACAGCACCTAATTAAACAAATTGCGAGTATATTGAATATTGAAAATCAAGATTTAATTAAAACTAAATTAGAAATTAAAAATTATCTCTAACTAAATTAGAATCTCTTTTTCTTTATTTTTTAGAATTTCATCAAGTTTTGCTATATTTTTATCAGTTAACTCTTGCACGTTACTTAATTCTCTTTTAAGATTGTCTTCTGATAAATCATGTGACTTTTCTAATTTCTTAAGTTGATCATTAGTGTCTCTTCTTATATTTCTAATAGCAATTTTGCCATCTTCAATAATCTTATGTACTTGTCTAACTAACTCTTTTCTTCTATCTTCAGTCAAAGAAGGAATGTTTAATCTAATAATATTTCCATCATTACTTGGCGTTAAACCAATATCTGATTCTATAATAGCTTTTTCAATAAGCTCAATACTTGAAGGATCAAAAGGTTGAATGGAAATTGATTGAGCTTCAGGTATTGTTATATTTGCTACATTATTTAGAGGTGTAGGCACTCCATAATAATCTACCTTAACTGGATTTAATATTTGCGTAGAGGCTCTTCCAGTTCTTATAAAAGATACTTCTTGATTATAATGCTCAACTGCTTTTTCCATTTTACTTTTTGATGTTGAGAAAATTTCTTGTTCCATTATCACCTCTATTTAATTATTGTACCAACTTTGTTTTTAGAAAATAAAAAATCTTTCAAATTATTTGCAATATTAATATTTAATACAGATATAGGAAGATTATTTTCTTTACATAATGTTATTGCAGTTAGATCCATAACTTTTAGCTCATTATCAATAACAGTCTTGTATGATAAATCTTCATATTTAATTGCATTACTATTAATTTCAGGGTCGGTATCATATACACCATCAACTTTTGTACCTTTAATTATTATATCAGCTTTTATTTCAATTGCTCTTAAGGCCGCAGCTGTATCAGTTGTAAAATATGGGTTACCAGTACCTCCAGCAAATATAACTATTCTACCTTTTTCTAAATGTCTTGTAGCTCTTCTTCGAATATAAGGTTCTGCTAATTGCCTGATTGACAAAGCAGACATAACCCTGGTATCACATAAAATCTTTTCCAATTCATTTTGTAGTGCTACAGAATTCATTATAGTACCCATCATACCAATGTAATCACCAGATACTCGATCCATTCCTTCATTTTCGGATGAAACTCCTCTAAATATATTACCAGCACCAATTACTATGCCAATTTGTATATTTTTATTGTGAATATCTTTTATTTGATGGGCAAGATCTGATACAACTTTATAATCAATACCAAACTCTTTAGAACCAGAAAGAACTTCACCACTTAATTTAATTAAAATTCTTTTGTAGTGAGTTCCTTGCATTTTATATGTATTTACGAATTATCTTCAGGCTTAGATAATTCACCAAGTTGAAATCTAGAAAATCTTTTGATTTCAATATTCTCTCCAAGTGTTGAAATAGTGTCACTTAATAAATCTGATATAACCTTATCTGGATCTTTAACAAAATTTTGCTCTAGTAATACATTTTCTTGATAAAACTTATTTAACCTGCCCTCAATCATTTTTTCAACAATATTTTCAGGTTTTCCACTTTGAAGAGCTTGGTCTCTATAAATTTCTTTTTCTTTTTCTATTACTTCTGATGAAATATCATCTCTTTGGATACCTATGGGAGATGTAGCTGCAATATGCATAGCAATATCCTTTGAAAAATCTTGAAATGCGTCTGTTCTTGCTACAAAATCAGTTTCGCAATTAATTTCAACTAAAACACCTAATTTTGAACCAGGGTGAATATATGGAACAATAACTCCATCTTTTGCATCTCTTCCTGCTTTCTTTTTTGCTTTGGCTATTCCATTTTTTCTAAGAATATCCATAGCTTTGTCAACATCATAGTTGGATTCTTCCAGAGCTTTTTTACAATCCATCATCCCTGCACCAGAAACATCCCTTAATTGTTTAACAGTTTTAGCTGAACTCATTAATTCTCCTTGCTAGTATCATCTTGCTTTTTATTGATTTCTTCTTTTTCAGAATTTAGCTCTAGCAACAATGAAGATATATGATTTAGGATTGCACTGATTGATTTAATAGAATCATCATTACCTGGAATTGCATAATCTACTTCTAATGGACTAGTGTTTGAATCTACTAATGCAAAGACTGGTATACCCAATCTCTTTGCTTCTAAAATAGCTATTCTCTCAGTGTTAGCATCAACTATAAAGAGAGCTGCTGGTAAATATCTCATATCTCTTATGCCACGATGTAAATCAGAAAGTCTATTTTTCTCACGATTAAGTTGTGTTAATTCTTTTTTAGTAAGATTTTTATAAACATCTGATGATTCTTTTTCAAGCACTTTCAATCTATTAATACTTCTTTTAATAGTAGAAAAGTTCGTTAGAGTTCCACCAAGCCATCTTTCATTAACATAAAACATACCGCATTTATCTGCACTTTCTTGAACAACTTCCTTAGCTTGTTTTTTGGTTCCAACAAAGAGCACATTACCTCCATTAGAAACAATTTTAGTTAATTCTTTTAAGGCGAAATTTAAATTTTCAATAGTTTTGTTTACATCAATTATATGAATACCATTTTTCTGACCAGCAATAAACTTTTTAAAATTTGGATTCCACTTTTGTGTTGGATGCCCAAAATGTACACCTGACTCTATTAAATATTTTGTTGATAATTCACTCATATAAATCCTAACGTTTAGAGAACTGGAATTTCTTCCTTGCTCCTGGTTGCCCATATTTTTTTCTTTCAACTCTTCTAGAGTCTCTTGTTAACATTCCATTTGACTTTAATTCAGCCCTAAAGTCAGGGTTGACTTTTTCTAAAACTCTTGAAATACCTAATCTTACTGCTCCTGCTTGACCAGTAGAGCCACCGCCTTGCACATTTACAGAGATGTCAAACTGATTTTTTAACTCAAGTAAATCAAACGGTCTTTTAATAATCATTTTTTGAGTATCTCTATTAAAGTATTCATCAAAATCTCTGCCATTAACAAGAAATTTTCCTTTTCCTGTTTTTAATTCTACTCTAGCTATAGATGATTTTCTTCTACCAGTTGCAATCCATTTCTGATTTTTAGTATTTGCCATTATTATATTAACCTTAATTTATTGATAATTCTTTAGGTGATTGAGCTTTGTGAGGATGATTCGTGCCCGAATAAACTTTTAAATGATTTAGAAGTTTTCTTCCTAATTTATTATGGGGAAGCATTCCTTTAACAGCTTTTCTTATAACCTGATCAGGTTTTTCATCTAACATTTTTTTATATGATACAGTTTTCTGTCCACCTGGATATCCTGTATGTCTCCAATATTCTTTGGTATTTTGTTTATTACCTGTTAGAACTACTTTTTCTGCATTAATCACGATAATAAAATCACTCATATCTAAATTTGGTGAATAGTTAACCTTATTCTTACCTCTTAATATGTGAGCTACAGAACTTGCTAGTCTTCCTAATGTTTTATCTTTTGCGTCAACAACGTACCAATCTCTTACAATATCGTTGCCTTTAATCGATTCAGTTTTCATTTTTTAAATCTTTTTATTTAGTAATTAGTAAAGCCTGATAAGTTAATAGAAGAACTTTATATCAGTCAAGGATATTATTTATTTAATAAATAAATTAGATTTGCTGATTGTACCGCAAATCTTACCTATAAATTCTTGGCCGATAAAAGGAGTGTTTGATGATTTTGAATAAATATCATCTTCAGAAAAAATCCATTTTTTATTTGGATCAATTATTACAAGTTCTGCATTAGATCCTAATTTAAAATCACACAAATCTAAACTCATAATTTTTGAAGGATTAAGAGAAAAAAAGTTTAAGATTGTTTCTGTTTTAAATCCATTTTTAATTAATTTTGTATGAGAAGATGAAAAAGCTGTTTCTAACCCAATAATACCAGATTTTGAATGATAAAAATCATTATCCTTATCATCAATTTTAATTGGATTATGGTTAGATGCAATACAATCAATAACTCCATTTCTTAATCCTGATATTAAACTTTCAACATGGCTTTTACTTCTTATAGGAGGTGAAGTTTTTAAATTTGAATCAAAATTAATTAATTGCTCATCATTAAAAAACAAATGATGTGGAGAAACTTCAGCCGTAACTTTCGTATTGTCATTTTTAAACATTTCAATAAATTTAACTGAATCAGAAGTAGATACAGTAGGAATGTGCAACAAACCATCAACATATTTAGCAATTTGCAAATCTCTAAAAACCATTATTGATTCTGCTATTGAAGGATTTCCAGCTATGCCCAACAAATTGGATGTTACTGATTCATTCATATATCCATTATTGACTAGGTTTAGGCATTCAGGATGATTTATAAATGGTATATTAAACATTTTAGTATACTCCATTGCATACCTTGCAACCTGACCATTCATAATTGTTTTTTTACCATTAGATAATGCAACTGCTCCAGCATTATGCATTAATCCAAGTTCAGCTAAATCTTGGCCTTTTAATTCTTTAGTTATTGCACCAATTGGATAAATTGTAATTGGTAAACCTTTAGATTCATTGTTAATAAAATTAACTAACTCTGGAGTATCAATTATTGGATTTGTATCTGGCATTAAACAAACTTTTGAATAACCACCTGCCATAGCAGCGTTACTGCCAGAACTTAAATCTTCATCGTCATTTATACCTGGGGTTTTAAAAGAAGAGTTAATATCTATAAAAGATTGAGTTATAATTTTGTTTTTACAGTCTATAATTTCTGCATTTTCAAACTTACCAATTTTACCTATTTCAATAATTTTTCCATTTTCAATAAGAATGTCAACTTTAGATTTTTTACCTGATAAAACATCTATTAATTCACCATTTATAAGAAGAACTTTAGAATTTGAAATATTTTGAATATTAACTTTCAATTGTAGCTCCTAAAAGTAAATACAAAATACTCATTCTTACAGCAACTCCATTTAAAACTTGATTTAATATAACTGATTGGTCTGAATCTGCAACATAAGTATCAATCTCAACACCCCTATTAATTGGTCCTGGATGCATAATTACTACTTCTTTGTTCAATCTTTGAAGTCTTTGTTTTGTAATGCCAAAAAGATCCCTATACTCTTTAATTGATGGTACTAACCCAATTCCCATTCTCTCTCTTTGAATTCTTAAAATATTTAAAGCATCTGACCATTCTAAAGCTTCATTTATATCATGTGAAATTTTAACATTAAAATCTGACATAAATTTTGGAATCAAATGAGGTGGAGCACATAAAAGTACTTCAGCTCCCATTTTTTGTAAACCTAAAATATTTGACATTGCTACTCTACTATGCAAAATATCACCAACAATCGATACTTTTAAATTCTTAATTTTACCAAACTTCTCATAAAGGCTTGTAATGTCTAGCATAGCTTGAGTTGGATGCTCATTTGTGCCATCTCCTGCATTAACGACAGGACAGTCCAAATATTCAGTTAATTTCAAACATGAGCCTGGCACAGGATGTCGCATAACAGCACAATCTATTTTCATTGCTTGAATATTTTGAACAGTATCTCTTAAACTTTCGCCTTTATTTAAACTTGAAGAGCTAGCTGAAAAGTTCATAATATCTGCTGATAATCTTTTTTCTGCTAATTCAAAAGAAAGTTTAGTTCTAGTTGAATTTTCGAAAAATAGATTAACAATGTTTTTTCCTTTCAAAGAGGGTATTTTTTTGATAGGCCTATCTAATATTTCTCTAAAAGTTAATGCAGTATCAATAATTAACTGCATATCAGATTCTTTTGCTTCCCTTAATCCAATAAAATGCTTAGTACTAAGATTGCTCATTATATTCCAATAATTTTACAGACTCTTCACTATCAACGTCTTTTAGATAAACATGAATATGTTCATTAAATGATGTTGGATAATTTTTTCCAACATAATTTGCTTTAATTGGAAGTTGTCTATGACCCCTATCAATCAAAACCGCTAACTCTAATTTATCAGGCCTCCCCAAAGAAAAAATTTCTTCCATTGCTGCCCTAATAGTTCTTCCTGTATATAATACATCATCTATAAGAATGACATTTTTTTTATTTATATTAAATAGAATGTCAGATGGACCAACTTTTGGACTTCCTAAGTTAGTTTCAAAATCATCTCTATAAAAAGTAACATCAATTGATCCTAAGTCAATTTTAATACCAGAAATTTTCTCAATGATTAAATGTAATCTACTTGCTATAATATCACCTCTAGTTCTAATACCAACTAAAGCTAAATTTTCAAGATCTAAATTTTTTTCAATAATCTCATGAGATAGCCTAGTCAAGGTTTTATCAATTTGCTGAGCATCTAGTAAGATTGCTTTATTATTTTTCTTTACCATTTATAGTCATATTCTTGAATACAAAAAAAGGGCGTTACAGCCCCCTTAAATTTTTATGTATGCCCTTACTTGTATCTCGTACAATATTTAAAGGGAGCATATTAATACTGTTTAAATTTATAACTTAAAAACATAAAGTAAAATAACTAAATTACATTTATGGTAAAAATGCTAGATATATATATTTTTAAAAATTTTATCTCAAGAGTAATTTTTTTACTATTAATTATTAGCTCAATAATTATTTTAACAAACCTTGTTGAAATGATAGATAATTTTATCAATGCAGGAATGAGCAGTAAAGAAATATTTAATTACTATTTACTAACTATACCTATGTTTGTAAGCTATGCAATTCCTATGTCGATAACAATTGGTGTTATTTTATCAATATTATCACATGTAAAAAATAATGAATTAATTGCCATTAGGTCACTTGGAATTGGATATTTAAGAATAAGTATCATTATTGCTATTTGTAGTCTATTGATAAGTATTGGGCATTTTTATTTTGAAAATAATATTGTATCTGATAGTAACCATAAAAGAACAATATTGATGAAAAAATATAGCTTAAAAAAAAATAAAACTAAACTGAGAAATTTTGTTGAAGATATTGATAAAAATAAATCTATAGTTATAATGAACTATAATAATAAAAAAGAAATCGCAAATAATATCACTATAAAAGAAGTGGATGATAAAAATAAAATATCATATCGAATAGATGCTAATTCGATGAAATGGAATTCAAAATTCCAAATGTGGTATTTTGATCAAATGAATGTTAGGTTATGGGACAATAATGTTTTAAGAGAAAAAAAGTTAATAAAAGATACTCTATTAAATATTAAAAATATTAATCCAGTTTATTTGATATCAGAATTTACTTTGCCAGAAGAAATGAATTATTATGAATTAAAGAAATTTATTGATATCAAAAATCAAAGTTCCAGTAATACTAATAAATGGGAAGTAGGCTTATATCATAAAATTTCGTACCCCTTTTCAAATCTATTTTTGACTTTATTTGGAATTGTGTGCGCAATAGGTTTAAAAAACTCTAATGTCTCTTATGGAGTAGGTTTAAGTTTATTAATAATTGTTATTTATTATATTTTAGTTGTTATTGGTAAAAATTTAGGGATTGAAGGTTCAATAAGTCCTTTAGTATCTGCGTGGGTTCCAAATTTAACAGTATTTGGAATATCGCTTATATATTACAGGAGATTTGTTTTTTAAATTTTATTTGTTTTGAACAATATAGAAAATGAGTAATCAATGCCTTTTGTTGATTGAAAAAAAATAGCATCATTAAATCTTATTCCATTATTTATTTGTAATGGCCCAACTTTATAGCCATAAGAAAATCCAGAAAATATTTTTCCTTTTTCCTCAATAGAAAATCCAATTGTTATGGGTTGATTTTGAAATCTATTAAATATAATTCCAGATGAAAATTTCCACTTTTCACTATTTCTTAGATTATTAGAAAATGATGATTCTAAACAGATTGATAAGTGAATTTTACTTTCTAATTCTCTCATTAAACTAAAAATAATATTGGCAGGATATTCGGTTTTATAATATTGAGATTTTAAATTAAATGATTTTATCTGAGAAGTAGATAAATTTTTACTTTTTAATAAATATGAACCAAACTCAGTTTCAATCAATGAGTTTGAGGCTAATAAGCTATCAATATCAAATGGAATATTTTCAATAGATTCAAATTCAATTACAGAAAAATTTTCAATATTATATATTTGGTTTAAAGGTAAATTAATTATATTCATAGCATTAAGAGTGTCTAACTTAATAGAAAAAAATTGTTTTTCATTATGCCTAAGAGGAAGATTTGAAACTATATTATCTCTCATAAGATTATAAGTTAAATTATTATCATCCCAATTTATTTTACCCAATAAATTATTAAGTGCTATTCCAAATTTCATTTTTTCAGAATATTTATAAATTAACCCCAAATCAAATGCAAATCCACTACCTCCAACAGCTTGATTAATTAAATATTTAGCTTCACCCATAAATCCAGTTGTAGTATCAGTTACAAAAAAAGATGAATTATCAGAAAGGTTTATTAATTCACCAAAAGCTAAACCTTGAAGGTATTTTATTTTTATTCCATATGAAAAATTATTAATTTTTTTTGAGTAACCTAAAGCAGATTCAGTAAAAATATTTGCATTACTTGATCCGTTCAAGCTATAAATTTCATTTGGTTCATTTCCATACAATAAAAGCTTAACAAAAGATTGGGGTAAATTTGATTCATTTATAAAATAAGCTCTATTATGAAAAGATATATTATTAAAAACTATTTCAGAGAATGGAATACTAAATGCCATATGAGTGCTAAATTTTAAACCATTTTCAAATAATGTGTACAATTCTGATTTTGGATAATAATCAGGATCTGTTTTATCTTCAAAATTTGCACCATTGATATCATTGTATTTAGATATTGAAAGAAAATTATTTTCAAATCCAAAGTTGTAACCAATCAATTTAATACTTAAACCTTTATGAGTAGCTAAAGATGCGGGATTTATTGATCTAAAATCATCGTATACTATTGCTGAGGAACCAGAAATAGAAATATTCTCTGGATTAATATTATATGCACAAAATATTAAATTAAAAAAAATTATGATATGTATTATTCTTATCATTCTTCAAGTAGACCTGAACTTAAAAGTTTAAAGATTAAATAGGAATTAATAGATAAAACATTTGTTGGTTGAAATGTAATTGTATCTAATTCATTATCAAATACAAACCTTGGAATCAAATATTGAGATGAATCTCTTGTAAAATAATTAATTTGATCATCAAGAGTTATAGTTTGATGACTTAACATTGAATCTAGTACTACTCCAATTGAATCTAAATTTGGAGAATCAAAATCTAAATTAAGCAAGCTTTCAAAATAATAGTTATAATCATTACTTAAACAGTCCATATGAGAAACAAAAGTATTAGTACTATCATATTCAACTTGTAAAGTTTCACATGCTAAATAATTTTGTAAATCTGATTTACAGGTACTATCAACAATTTGTTCATCTAAATTACCAGAAAATAACGAATCTATACACATTGGAAAAAAATCAGGACTATTAGTGATATACATTAATAAATTACCTCCAAATGGAACTTTATTATTAATGTTCATATTTAATGTAGCAGAAACTAGTCCACTATCAATCTTTGCAGCAGTTTGTCTATCCATAGAATTTAGTGAGGTAAATTCATCTGGCACAAAACTAAATATATCACCATTCTTTATCACAATAGTTAAAGGTTGTATCTCAATTTCTATATCCCCCCATAACGATTTTTGGGGTAATAGAGTTGCATCTCCATCCATTATTGCATATCCAGATATATCTATTTTATCATATGAAAATAATTCTGTTATTTTATTATCCATAATATATATTACAGGATCATCTTGAATAATAGGATAGTTACCCGTATGTACTGTAGTCATCGTATCTTGAATAAAAGAAATCTTTAAAGTATCTATATCTGAATAAGGATCTAATTGATCAAGAAATTTAATATTAGGTTCCACATGAATCTTTAGCGTATCATCATCTGATATTCCATATAGATCTAGATATAGTTTCATATCTGCAGAAATTTGATTATATAAATGTAAATCAAACTTTAAATAGGGTAAATCAAAACCTTCAAATCCCGATGGTAGGCTTCCTAAATCAATATCTGAAGTTGAAAATTCATTTAAATTAACTCTGAGCTCATCAAGTTTAATTGTTTTGGTTTCAATTCCAGTTCCAGTTAAACCATATGACTCTTCAAAATTAAGAGTCGCATTATCTTCTTGAACTAAAACGGAATATCCTATTGATAAAGAATCAACACTTGTACCATCAATATTTTTAATTATATAATTAGATAATGAAATATCATCAAATGATTCACCTTGTGGAATTACTTGAGATTCATATAAAGGTATATTATCTGCATTAAATAAATTATTTGAATATAACTCAAAAGTTATATCTGTAAAAAAATTATTTGTCAGATCAAATGAAATTCGATTTGTATCTATATCATTAATATCAGAGATTAAACCTTGAACAAGTTGCATATTTTCATCGACAGGCAATTCTACGGAATAGCTTGTATCTATTGTACATTCTAAATCTGCATTAATTGATTGAAAGTTATCTATTTCAAATTCATTTGATATAGTTATTTTTTCGTCTCCAGTAATCCATACACCTGTTGGTAAATCTATACATTCATTTCCATTCCAAGTTCCATTAATTGAATTACAACATACTTCATTTGATGTGCATGCAACAAAACATTCATCTTCAATCCAAATACCATCAATTATATCATTACAAAAAGTTTGAATCATATCTATAATAATGAAACAAAAATTTCCATCCCATTGAGTATCACCTGGAACAAGATTGCAAGAAAATTCATCATAAATATTAGGTATAATTTGAATACATTGATTATTCTGCCATAGATAACCTAACTCTTCACATGCATTTTGATCTACACTTACTGAAAAATAACAGTCATCGTTTTGCCATAAATAACCAAGTTCTGAACAGGTGTCTTCAGTATATAAATCACATGAGTTATAATTATTTGATAAAGTTAAATTTTGATTAACTCTAAGATATATACTAGAACTTAAATCACAGCCTAAATTTTTATTAAATAAATTTGATATTTCTATTTCTTCACCATCAATCTGTGTTAAATAATTATTAATTAATTCTTCTTCATTTGATATAATTTCTAATCTAAACTCATCTATGATGAAAGGAAATCCATTGTTAATTGTAAAAGTATTACTTCCTTGACCAATAGTTAACCAATTCAATTCGTCTAAACATTGAATGTCTCCTATCTCATTACAAAAACCATCACTGGTATCTTCAATTAAATCTTCTATATCATTATCTAAAAAGTTTAAATCTTGAGGAAAGCATTTACCATCTTGGATTAAACTAGGGTCTTCAAGTAAACTAGATAACAAAATCTCCTCTGTTATAGATGGAAATGAAGGCATAGGATTAGGATTTGAAACTAAAATATTCTCTAAATCAAAATCTAAGTCATTTGATGGAATTAGAAAAAAAGATTCATCAGTTTTTACATATCCTGAATCAATTACAGATTCCTTTAATTCAATAATGAAATTACTACTGTCTGGTACAGTTATTTGTATGTCATTGCTGTTAGATGCAATTGAAGCCATACTATAATCTTCATTTATTAGTGGAATTAATAAATCAAACTCCCATGATGGAGTTTCCCATTTTTGAGGCAATCTAAAATCACAACTAGATAAAAATAATACTATAAATACAAATGTTATTCTAAAATATTTAAACAGTCTAATATCTATAGTTTTTGTTTTTAAATGGTCCTTTTTTAGGTATTCCTGTATATTCTGATTGATCATCTGTCATTTTAGTTAATTTTACTCCCAAATGATCTAGATGTAACATCGCAACCTTTTCATCTAAATCTCTTGGTAAAATATGAACACCCTCAGCAACTTCACCTTTCCATAGGGCTAATTGCGCAAATACTTGATTAGTAAAAGATGTAGACATTACAAAAGATGAATGTCCAGTAGCATTACCCAAATTTACCAATCTTCCTTTAGATAGAAGAATTATAGATTTACCATCTTTAAATTCAAATCTATCTACCTGTGGTTTTATATTATGTTCAGTAGTATTTTTTTCTAAAAATTCAACATCAATTTCATGATCAAAATGTCCAATATTACATAAAATAGCATTATCTTTCATTTTAGCTAAATGATTTCTATTCACAACATGTTTATTACCTGTTGCAGTAACAAAAATATCACCAAACTCGGATGCTTCTTCCATATCAATAACTGAAAAACCCTCCATTGCAGCTTGTAATGCACAAATTGGATCGATTTCAGTCACATATACTTGTGCGCCATAACCTTGCATGGATTGTGCACAACCTTTTCCAACATCGCCAAAACCACAAACAACTACTTTTTTGCCTGCTAACATAATATCAGTAGCTCTTTTTAATCCATCAGCTAAAGATTCTCTACATCCGTATTTATTATCGAATTTTGATTTAGTTACAGAATCATTTACATTAATTGCAGGAAATGGTAACTTACCTTCATTGTATAGTTTTTCTAATCGATGAACACCTGTTGTTGTTTCTTCAGACACACCCTTAACTGAACTAATCATTTCAGGAAAATCTTCTAAAAGTCTAAGTGTTAAGTCACCTCCATCATCTAATAACATATTAGGTGGATTTCCTGAAAAATCTAATGTTTGATCAATACACCAAATATATTCTTCTTCTGTTTCACCCTTCCAAGCAAAAACAGGAATGCCATTTTTAGCAATAGCTGCTGCTGCTTGATCTTGCGTAGAATATATATTACATGAAGACCATCTAACTTCAGCTCCTAATTCAACCAAAGTCTCTATTAAGACAGCAGTTTGAATAGTCATATGTATACATCCTGCAATCCTTGCTCCTTTTAGTGGTTTTGTATCCTTGTATAATTTTCTTAAAGACATTAAACCTGGCATTTCATGCTCAGCTAGTTTTATTTCTTTTCTACCTAGTTCTGATAATTCAATGTCTGCTACTTTATAATCTGAAAATTTAGTTGATGTTTCCATATTCTATATCTTTCCTATTATTTCTTTAATCATATTTGTTTTTTCCCATTCGTATCCTTCTCTACCAAAGTGTCCATATGCAGATAATGGAGCATAAATTGGATTTTTTAATTTCAAATGGTTTATAATTTGTTGAGGCTTTAGACCAAATATTTGTTTTACTATATTAACAATTTTTTCATCATCAATTGTACCAGTACCAAATGTATCGACATGAACAGACATGGGTTCTGCAACTCCTATACTATAAGATAATTGTACTTCACATTTCTTAGCTATTTTTGAAGCAACAATATTTTTTGCAATATATCTAGCCATATAAGCTGCTGAACGGTCTACTTTAGATGGATCTTTTCCAGAAAAAGCTCCTCCTCCATGTCTAGCATATCCACCATATGTGTCAACAATAATCTTTCTTCCTGTTAAGCCTGTATCAGCTAAAGGTCCGCCTATAACAAATCTACCAGTTCCATTAACAATAAAATTTTCATCATAGTTAATTTTATATTCTTCTAAAACAGGAACTATTATCTTTTCAATTACATTATCTGATATAAATTTATGCTCTTCTTTTTCACTTTTAAATTTATTCAATAAACTTTCATGTTGAGTTGCAATTACAACATTTTTAACTCTAGCAGGTATATTATCAATATATTCAACACTAACTTGAGATTTTCCATCAGGCTTTAACCATTGAAGAGTTTTATTTTTTCTTAATTTTGTCAAACGTTGCGAAAGTTTTTGTGCAAGCTGAATAGGTAGTGGCATTAATTCTGGTGTTTCATCACATGCATATCCAAACATCAAACCTTGGTCACCCGCTCCCTGTTCGTGATCATCATTACTATCTACCCCCTGAGCAATGTGAGAACTTTGCGAAACAATATTATGTTTTATTGAAAAATGCTTATTTTTACTTAGAGCGCTAGCTGCACCTAATTCATCAGTTGTATATCCAATATGTTTTAATGTGTCAGAAACAATTGTTTCATATTCGACATCTGCTGTAGTTGTTATTTCACCTGAAACAATTGCCTGACCTTGAGTAATCATTGTTTCACATGCTACTCTAGCATTTTTATCTTGGTCAAGAATTGCATCTAAAATGGAATCAGATATTTTATCGCATACTTTATCAGGATGCCCTTCTGTTACTGATTCAGATGTAAAAATAAAATTTCTTTTCATGTTATTCCTATAAATTATATTAATTAAAGAGAGCTCAAACTAAGAAAATAATTATTTTGGACCAAACTCTTTTAAATATTCAATTGATTTTCCATATTTATTGAAGTTTTCCTTAAATAAATCTGAAAGTTCCTTAGCTTTTAAATCATACACAGATTTATCTTCCCAACTTTCTCTTGGATTTAAAACTTCACTTGGAATTCCATCTATAGATATTGGGATATCTAGATTAAAAATAGGATCAGTTTTATATTTTGATTTTTCAATTGTTCCATCAAGAATTGAAGTTATCATCTGTCTGGTAAATTTAATGCTTATTCTTTTTGCGCCAGATGTAGCTGAACCGCCAATCCATCCAGTATTAACTAAATAAATTGGAACATCATGTTCTTCAATTTTTTTCTTCAATAGCTCTGCATAAACTAAAGGATGCAATGTTAGAAAAGGTCCTCCATAACAAGGGGAAAAAGTAGCTTGTGGCTCTGTTAAACCCCTTTCTGTTCCAGCAACCTTTGCTGTATAACCACTAATAAAATGATACATAGCTTGATTAGAGGATAGTTTTGATATTGCCGGTAAAATTCCAAAAGCATCACATGTTAAAAAAATGATTTTTCTTGGATGAGATGCCATACTATTTAAACCTTTAGCCATTAAAGAGTTTTCAATATGAAATAATGGGTATGACACTCTGGTATTTTCTGTTTTTGAGTTGTCAGTAAAATCAATTTTTCTTGTTACAGGATCAAATCCAACATTTTCTAATAAAGCGCCATGCCTAATTGCATTATAAATATCTGGCTCGTCATTCTTATCTAAATTTATAGTCTTAGCATAACACCCACCTTCAAAATTAAATACACCATTATCAGACCATCCATGCTCATCATCTCCAATTAATGGTCTATTTGGGTCTGTAGAAAGAGTTGTTTTTCCTGTTCCACTCAAACCAAAAAACAAAGCTGTATTATTGTTATTAATATCAGTATTTGCTGAGCAATGCATGGATAAAATTCCCTTTTGAGGTAAAAGATAATGTAAGATAGAGAAAATACCTTTTTTCATTTCTCCACCATATTCAGTCCCACCAATGATTGCTACATTTTTTTCAATACTAAATATTATAAAAGTTTTTGAATTTAATTTATGCTTTTTAAAATCTTCATTATAAAAATGGGAAGCATTTATAATTGTAAACTTAGGTTTGAAGTTCTTCAACTGTTCTTGCTTTGGCCTTATAAACATGTTATGACAAAAATGATTTTGCCATGCTTTTTTAGAAATAACTCGAATTGGCAAAGTATGTGCTTCATCTGCTCCAGCAAATCCATCAAAAATATAGGTCTTTGTATCTGATATTTCATTATAAGATTCAATGACTTTTTCATACAATTCTTCAAAAATTGAAGAATCTACTTTAACATTTACAGCTCCCCACCAAATTTTATTTTTTGATGTTTGTTCAACAACGAAATATTTATCATTCGGCGAACGTCCAGTATATTCACCAGTATCAACTATCGGAGCTCCGTTCATTCCCATTACAGTTTCACCGTTTAAAATACCTTCTTCAATTATTTTTTCAATAGGTAGATTTCTATAAATTTTTGAAAAGGGTTTAAATCCTAACTTATCTAATCCTAATTGTTTATGTTGCATAAATTATCCTAATTATTTTATTTAGCATGGGGATGTGCTTTTAAAAAACTTTTTTTTAATTCCTTTATATTAACATGAGTATAAATTTGAGTTGATGATAAATCACTATGACCTAATAGCTCCTTGACGCTCATCAAATCAGCTCCATTATTTAGTAAATGCGTGGCAAAAGTATGCCTCAATGCATGTGGACTAATTTTATCATTTTGTGTTACTTTTGCTGTATATTTTTTTACAATGTTAAAAACATTTCTTTCTGAAATATGTCCAATGCTACTTTTTCTAACATTATTAAATAAATATCCAACACTATTTACTTTACTATAACTTAAATAATCTTGTAATTTTTTCTTAGCATAATTACCAATGATAACTATTCTTTTTTTACCACCTTTTCCCAGTATCGATATAGAGTTATCATTTAACTTAATGTCTTGTATTTTAATTTTGACTAGCTCAGAAATTCTTACACCAGTTGAATAAAAAATTTCTAAAATCAAATTGTTCCTTAGTTCAACTAAATCATCCGTATGTTCTAGCTTAAGTAGTAAACTTATTTGATCTTGATTTAAAAAAACTGGTAATCTTTTATCAAGTTTTGGAGAAGGTATAGATTTTGAAACATTATTTTTAACTATTTGATTTTTTACTAGAAAGTTAAAAAAAGATTTAATACTTGCTAATTTTCTCGATACTGTTTTAGATGTTAGATTTTTAACACTCAAAAAATATAAATATTCATGAATATTTTTTTTCTTAATATCATTTAATGAATTAATTGATTCTTTGTCTATAAAATTAATAAATTCATTCAAATCTTTTTTGTATGCTCTAAATGTATTGCTTGAATATTTTTTTTCTAAAAATATATAGTCCAAGAAATTGTCTACTTTATCTTTAATCATTAATATAATTCTCTAACATTTCTAAAATATAATTAAAATCTTGAGGAATTGGTGCATTAAATTTATTTCTTTTCTTTAA
>CENP01222695.1_pt1 | contig 55676 bp, 51 predicted proteins | sample 361281 | NCBI WGS metagenome assembly CENP01 (sample SAMEA2591122, study PRJEB7988) | marine metagenome | biome: marine biome (ENVO:00000447); feature: deep chlorophyll maximum layer (ENVO:xxxxxxxx); material: saline water (ENVO:00002010), including plankton (ENVO:xxxxxxxx) | depth 70 m
GATCATCACATTAATAATTATTTTTCTGAGGTTAATGAATCCTCACTAAGGTATGGAGAAAACCCTCATCAAAATGGAACATTCATCGGAAATTTAAATGAGATTTTCACTAAGATGCATGGTAAAGAACTAAGTTATAATAACCTTCTAGATATCGATGCTGCGTTAGATCTAATGAAAGAATTTAAAGATGAAAAACATACTTTTGCAATTTTAAAACACAACAACGCTTGTGGTATTTCTACTCGTGAATCATTAAAAAAATCTTATCATTGTGCACTTGAAGCTGATCCAGTATCTGCATTTGGCGGAATCCTAATATGTAATTCAAAAATGGATGTAGAAACTGCAGAAATTATCAATAAATTATTTTGTGAAGTAGTAATCTCTCCAAAATTTGATGAGGAGTCACTAACAATGTTAAAATCAAAGAAAAATAGGATAATTTTAAAATTGAATAGCTATCCTACTAAAAAAGACATTTCAAGAACATGCTTAAATGGATCGCTACACCAATCTGTGGACAATATCACAGATTCTCTTGATATTTTAACCTATCCCACTAAAATTAAACCTAATGCAGATCAAATTGATGACTTATTATTTGCATCAAAAATCTCTAAAAATACAAAGTCCAACACCATAGTATTGGTTAAGAATAAGCAATTACTTGCAAGCGGAACAGGTCAAACTAGTAGAGTAGATGCCTTAAATCAAGCCATAGAAAAAGCTGAGAAATTTGGTTTTGATTTAAATGGTGCTTCTATGGCTAGTGATGCTTTTTTTCCATTTCCTGATTGTGTTGAAATTGCTCACAAAAAAGGAATTAATTCTATTATTCAACCTGGTGGATCGATTAAAGATAACTTAAGTATTGATTATTGTAATGAAAATAGAATTGGAATGATATTCACAGGTATAAGACATTTTAAACATTGATCTTATCATATTGTTTTATTATTAAATTTTTATTCTTAGATTTACATATAGGCCTGATTTATAAATTATATTTTTTTCTTACCAATGGGGTTTTTTGATTTTTTAACAGAGGAAATTGCAATAGACTTGGGTACAGCAAATACTCTAATTATTCATAATGATAAAGTTGTAGTTGATAGTCCATCAATCGTTGCTAAAGATAGAATTTCAGGAAAAATTATCGCTGTTGGTAATGAAGCAAATCTAATGCAAGGTAAAACCCATGAAAATATAAAAACTATCAGACCTCTTAAGGATGGAGTTATTGCTGATTTTGATGCATCTGAACAAATGATAAACCTTTTCATTAAGAGTATTCCAACTCTAAAAAATAAATTATTTTCTCCCTCTTTAATTATGGTAATTTGTATTCCTTCTGGAATTACTGAGGTTGAAATGCGAGCGGTTAAGGAATCTGCTGAAAGAGTTAATGGTAAAGAAGTTTACTTGATACACGAACCAATGGCTGCTGCAATTGGAATCGGGGTTGATATTATGCAGCCAAAAGGAAATATGATAATTGATATTGGGGGTGGGACTACAGAAATTGCAGTTATTGCTCTTGGTGGAATTGTTTGTGACCAGTCTTTGAAGGTTGCGGGAGATGTTTTCACAAATGATATTATCTATTACATGAGAACACAACATAATTTATATGTTGGTGATAGAACTGCTGAAAAAATTAAAATCCAAATTGGTGCTGCTACGGAAGATCTTGATGATCCACCTGAAGAAATGAGCGTTCAAGGAAGGGACTTGTTAACTGGTAAACCTAAACAAATTAATATTTCTTATCGTGAAATTGTCAAAGCATTAGAAAAATCTATTCTTAGAGTTGAAGACTCAGTTATGGAAACTTTATCTAAAACTCCCCCAGAACTAGCAGCAGATATTTATAATACAGGAATGTATCTTGCTGGAGGAGGTTCCATGTTAAGAGGCTTAGATAAAAGACTTTCAAAAAAGACAGATCTTCCAGTTTATATTGCTGAAGATCCTCTGAGGGCGGTTGTTAGGGGAACAGGAATTGTGTTAAAGAATATTCCCAAATACAAAAGTGTTTTGATCAAATAGATAAGTATATATGCAACGAATAATTTATTTCTTAAACAGAAATAAAGAACTGATTTTATTTCTTTCGTTGTTTTTATTTTGTTTTTATTTAAACATAAGTTACAACCAGTACAATAATAGCAAACTTATTAATTCAAGTAACTCATTCTTCTCTTTCTTCTTCGAAACAAAAAGAAATATTTCTAAATATTTTGACTTAGAATATCAAAATAAAATTCTTGTTGATGAAAATTCTAAACTCAAAGAAAAGCTGTTTAATAATAATTTTGAAAGAATTGATTCACTAAATCAAAAAAAATATGATGTTAAATCTGCATCCGTAATAAAAAATAGTTTCAATAAACAATTTAATTTTCTTACGATAAATGTAGGATACTCTGAGAAAATTAAAATAGATAATGGAGTAATCTCATCCGACGGAGTTATCGGAATAGTAGATAAGGTTACAGAAAAATATTCTAGAGTCATATCCATATTAAACAAAAATTTTTTATTAAATGCTAAACATAAAAAAACAAATTTCTTTGGGATAATTTCATGGAATGGTAAAGATCCTCAAAAAGTTCAACTTAAAGATATTCCAAAAAGAGCAGAGATTGCAATTGGAGATTCAATTGTAACTGGTGGTAATTCATTAATTTTTCCAAAAGGAATTTTAGTAGGAACTGTAGAGTCCTACAAATTAGATTTTTCCGAAAATTATATTGAAATTGAAGTTTTGCTATCTACCGATTTGAGAAATTTGGATAGCGTATACATAATAAATAGTAATAATTTTGATGAGATAATTTCTTTGTATGAATAAAATTATATCAAATATTTTGTTTACTGTCTTTTTGATTTTTTTTCAAGCTATGTTTTTAAATCATGTAAATTTCCTGAATTTTATAAATCCTTATTTGTATATATTTTTTATCATATACTTTCCTTTAAAAACTAATAGGTCAATTTTTATTTTAATAGCATTCTTTACAGGCTTAATAATTGATTTTTTTTCTGATACTCATGGAATGCATGCAGCAGCATGCTTGTCCATAGCATATTTTAGAACTTACTTTTTAAAAATATTTTTTGGTATGGCATATAAACATCAAGTTGTAAAGTTTAAACATCTTGAATTCAAACAAAATTTTTTCTACTTAATTACTATGATTTTTACCCATCACGTAATCTTATTTTCTTTAGAAGTTTTTAGTCTTAATCATCTTAATATCATTTTTAAAAAAACTATTTGTTCGCTAATTTTTTCTTTTATTTTAATTATTATATTTTTTGAGTTTTTTATTAAGAAAAGCAAATGAGACAAAACCTTTTTTTTATTTTAATAATCTTTGTTTCAATCACTTTTGTAAGTAGACTATTTTACCTGCAAATTTACAATTCAAAACCCTACTCCATTTATGAAGATAATGCCATAGGAAAAGTTTATACCTATCCCAAAAGAGGATATATTTATGACAGAAATAATAAATTACTTGTTTCCAATCAGCCATCTTATGATATTATGATAACGCCTGGGTTAGTTGGGCATATAGATACAACTGAGTTCTGTGAGTTGTTAAAAATTGATAAAAATATTTTCAAAAAAAAAATTAGAATAACATCTAATTATTCAAAAAAAATACCCTCAGTATTTTTAGCACATATTTCAAAAGAAGATTATGGATATCTAGCAGAAAAAATAAGGAAATATAAAGGCTTTTATATTCAGAAAAGAAATCTAAGAGAATACAATACTAGAGGTGGAGCAAATGTTTTGGGCTTTGTTGCTGAAGTAAACAGAAGAAATATAGAAAATGATAGCTTCTATTCTAATGGTGATATCATTGGCAAACAGGGTGTAGAATTATCTTATGAAAAAAATTTGAGAGGGGAAAAAGGTATTAAATTCATTCAAAAAGATAGATTTAACAGAGAAATCGGAAGTTTTAATAATGGCAAAAATGATATTACTGCCATTGCAGGAAGTGATATCTCTATTACAATTGATTCTGAACTTCAAGAGTACGGAGAAAAATTGATGAATAACAAAAAAGGTGCAATTGTTGCAATTGAACCAAAAACAGGGGAGATTTTGTCACTAGTTTCAGGCCCATCATATGATCCAAATTTATTGGTTGGAAGAGATAGATCAAAAAATTATTTTTCATTATATAAAGACAGTATTTTTACACCTTTAATTGATAAAAGTCTACTTTCAAATTTTCCCGCAGGTTCCCCTTTCAAAATTATTAATGGTTTAATTGGGCTAGAGGAAGGCGTAATAAACGATAAGAGTACTATTTTTTGTAATGGATCCTATATTTATGGAAAAAATAAAAAATCTATGAAATGCCACTGCAGTGGTGGTTATAAAAATATTTACAGTGCAATTTCTGAATCATGTAACTCGTTCTTTGCCGAAACTTATGTTAAAATAATTAATAAAAATTCTAATATTAATAAAAATTTTGATGATTGGAGTGAAAATGTTAAAAGTTTTGGTCTTGGCAATTTTTTAAATAATGATCTCCCAATAGGGAAAAAAGGGGTTATCCCAAATTCTGATTTTTATAACAATTGGTACCCCGACTTTAGATGGGGTGCTCTTACAACATTGTCCAATTCAATTGGCCAAGGAGAAATTCTGGTTACCCCTATTCAATTAGCCAATATGATTTCAGTAGTTGCAAACAAAGGATATTATTACACTCCTCATGTAATCAAAAATATTGAGGGTGACTCGATTAGTAATAGATTTAGTCAAAAAAAAATAACTAATATAGATAAGAAATTCTTTGATAAAGTTGAAATTGGACTATTTGATGTCTTTCTTAATGGAACAGCTAAACGGCTAAAGGTAAAGGGAATTGATATTTGTGGAAAATCTGGAACTGCTGAAAATTTTACCAAAATTAATGGTAAAAAAACACAACTTACCGATCACTCAATTTTTGTTGCTTATGCACCAAAAGATAACCCAAAGATAGCAATAGCAGTTGTTGTGGAGAATGGGTATTATGGGTCTACATGGGCTGGAAGAATTTCGAGTTTAATGATTGAAAAATATTTAAATGGGTATGTCAAATATAAAAAAAGAGAAAATTCAGTGTTAAATAAGAATCTTTATGATGAATATATTAAGCCCTTTAGTAACAAGCCCTTTAGCATAAATAAATTATGATTAATCAAAGAAAAAACTTTATAAAACCTGATTGGTTAATTATAACTATTTACATTTTGCTTGCAGGCTTTGGAATTGGGAATATTCTATCTTCTAGTATTTCAGGTGAAGAAATTAGCTTATTTGATTTTAATAATCTTTACAGTAAACAGTTAGTGTTTTTTATGATTTCTATTTTATTTGCTTTTCTAGTTATGACAATTGAAGTGAAATTCTATGAAAGATTTGCAAGTATTTTTTATCTAATATCAATTGTTGTTTTATTAGGTTTATTTATTATTGGCAAAAGAGTTAATGGAGCTTTATCTTGGTATGATCTTGGGGGTTTTAACCTTCAACCCAGTGAATTTGTTAAGATTACAGTTGCACTCGCAATCTCTAAATATATCAGTGATTTCCAAACAAATCTTAAAAAAACCATAGATCAGTTTTGGCTTTTTCTTATAATTTTAATCCCTGTACTTATAATTATGTTACAAAATGATACAGGAAGTTCTATTGTATTTTTTTGCTTATTGATTGTATTATATCGGGAAGGAATTTCACAAAAGTATCTTTTATCAATTTTAGCAATTTCAGTTTTAGCAATTTTTACTTTAAAGTTTTCTGCCTTACATGCTTTTTTATTTAGCTTAGTTCCAACTATTCTATTCTTTCTCACTAAAAGAAAAATAAATAATAAGATCATTCGAGGGTTTGTTATTTCCTGCCTTTGTTTATTGACATGTTTTGTTGTTGACTATAGCTATAAAAATGTTCTTCGAACACATCAGCAAAATTATATTAAAGTTTGGCTAAATCTAGAAAAGGATCCAGCTAAAATTAAAAAAATGGAGAGCACAGTATTATATAATATAAACGAGTCAAAGAAAGCAATTAGTTCGGGAGGAGTGGTTGGTAAAGGCTATATGAAAGGAACAAGAACAATGGGTAATTTTGTCCCTGCTCAACACAGTGATTATATTTTTAGTACTGTTGGTGAAGAATGGGGTTTTGCTGGAAGTACATTTATAATAATTTTATACTGTATACTTATTTACAGGATTGTTTATCTTTCTGAGCTACAAAAAAATAAATTCAGCAGGGTGTATGGATATTCAACTGCATCAATATTATTTTTTCATTTTTGTATTAATATAGGAATGGTTTTAGGGTTAACTCCAACAATCGGCATCCCTCTCCCTTTCTTAAGCTACGGAGGATCAAGCTTGATTGCATTTACTATTTTACTGTTTATTTTTGTTCGATTTGATGCAAATAAAATTAATGAGTGGTAACTTATTTTTTAAGTTCTAGTTTCTCAGCAAAGTAATCACAAAAATCTATCATTGTTTGAGACATTTTTTCATCAGAGGTGGCTCTATTAAATGTTGTTGACATACTTAACAAAGTCTGATAAAAGAAAAGCTTCATTTCGTCAAGGGGCATGTCTTTAGTCCATAAATCTATTCTCAGACTTTCCTTGTTTTTTGAATCCCAAACAGATAAAAAAGTGGCTTTAGTTTCTTGGTTATCAATATCACTGTCACTAGCGGTCCATCTAATTTTTTCTGGAACTTTATTGTTGTCTAGTTCCACTTTAATTTCAATTTTTGATATATTTTTTTTCATTATCTTATAGGCTTATATTTTGATTTGTAATAAATATCCTTGTAGTCTAACTGAAGCATCTTTTGAAAGGAGATATTGTTGTTTTTCATAAATGATCGAACTATATTCCACCCAATAAATCTGCCAATTTTTTCTGTTGAATCATTATCAATTTCTAGAAAAAACTTTGAAAAAGGCGCATCATCTATAAATCTTTTTTCGAGATTAATGTCGGGGTTAAACAAAATTTCATTTTCAATAAAATATCCCCAAACTTTCGACTCATTTGCTATTGCCCAGTCTAATTTATTTTGAGAAATACCAATTTTCAAATAATCATTTTCATTTGGGATCATTATATCCTTATAGTATAAAATTTTTCCGTGATATAAAATTTTTTCAAGAAATGTATACATCTTCTTTTCTAAAATTGATTTCCTTGCATACTCCTCAGCAATGTCAGAAATGATATTTTCTTTTTTTAAATCTTCCTTTATAAAATTGGGAAGACCGTCATAAAAATAATGATCTGAGCCTAAATAATTGTCTAGTCCAATTAGTAAAATTGAATCCGTAAGAATTACTCTATTGTCATAGTCTACATCAGTTATTAATGAAATTATTTTGGGAAGCCTAAATTTTTTGTAATACTTTTTTTTTCTAGAAAAGAAATTTGAAAGCTGATCATTCAAAAATTCAGCTTCATTAAAAACATTTTCAACCTCGTTAAAAATCTCAATTTGTATTGAATCCTTTTTTCTATTCATCCATACTTCATCTGGGTAGTTGGTAGGAAAAAAATATGGGTAATTTTGTTTTAATTCCTGTAGTTCTAAAGAATCCGATAACTGAAATTTTTTATCGAAACGATCTACATTGACTTTTATCTTGTTTTGTATTTCATTTTTGCAGGCAGAAACAAAAAAAATAATTGAGCTAAAAAAAAATAAATTTTTAATGTAGTTTGGCAGAAATATTGTCATTAATGTATTTTTGCAATACAAATATAACACTCTTTTAAGCCAAAGACTAAAATGAAATCATCTGAAGTAATAAATCATATTGTAAACTGGATTAAGAATTATAATGAAAACAATAATATTAAAGGACTAGTTGTTGGAGTTTCTGGAGGTATCGATTCAGCTTTGACCTCAACCTTGTGTGCCATGACCGGTATTAACACAATTTGTTTAAATATGCCAATATTCCAAAAAAATGAACAATATAAAAGATCTGAGAATCATATAAATTGGCTGAAAAAAAAATTTAAAAATGTTCATACAGAAAAAATTGAATTAACTAATACTTTTTCCTGCTTCACAGAAACTGTACATACCAACCATGAGAAAAGTAATTTAGGTCTAGCTAACACTAGATCTCGTTTGAGAATGTTAACCCTTTATTATTATGCCACAATAAATGACTCAATTGTTGTTGGAACTGGAAACAAAGTTGAAGATTTTGGAATCGGGTTCTATACTAAATATGGTGATGGAGGAGTTGATATTAGCCCAATAGCTGATCTTATGAAATCTGAAGTTTTTAAATTATCATCTGAGTTAGGCATTAACAAAGAAATTTTAAATGCTAAACCCACGGACGGATTATGGGATGATGACAGAAGCGATGAAGATCAAATTGGAGCAAATTATTATGATATTGAAAAAGTCATGAAAAAAATAGATAATGGCGAAACCCCTGAAAATTTTGACAAGGAATTAAAAAAAGTTTTTGATATTTACTCAAGACATCACAATACGAATAAGCACAAGATGGCAGATATACCAATATGTTTTATTCCAGAAAATCTTAAATTATAAAACTCTGTTAAGCTTTTCAGAAAGTAATCTTTTAAGGTTTGAGTAATTTACCACCTGTTCTAATACGTTAGATTGATCAAGATTTTCATTTTTAAATTCAGTTACCTTTTTATCTATCAAATTACATCTAAGATTTAAAATTGTTTCAATAGTAAGTTGTGAGATGGCATTGATTTTACTTTTTGGATAAATATTATTCTTTTCCCAATTGTGAAGTACATGTTTCTCATTATCCATAATGATATTTGTGACCTCATGTTGCTGTTGATCAGAAAGTTTATTTATAAAACCTTCAATATTAATTTTTTTATTTTCATTAAAACTTTCAATTATTCCATAGTATATTTTTCTAAAATCTTCATTTGTGAACTCAATTTCATCAATGTGTAAATCCATATAAATTTTTTCAAAAACTTTCAAAGTCCTCTTTGTATTTTCGGTTATTAATTCCCCCTTTTCATTTTTCTTAAAGACTTCTTCTTCAAAATCAATTACTTCATTGCCGTATAATAGTAAGATTTCAATTATTTTTTTTTCAAGTGCATAGAGTTCATTAACAGATCTTTTTTTCTTTTCTGATTTTATTAAACTTATTGGCTCATTGAGAACCGGTTTCTTTTTTGAAAGGTTTCTTAGGTTTTGTTTATTGATCTGCGCTAAAGTACTGTAGATAACTTGCTCGCTAATATTCATTATTTTGGAGCACTCCTTAATGTACAACTCTCTTTTGATAAAGTCTGACACCTTCGAAATACTTTCTACAATATCCCTAATTACCGAAGCTTTTTTCACCGGGTCATTTTCAGAATCTTTTAAAAGTAAAGATGCTTTATAGACTATAAAATCTTTGGAATTTGAATTGAAGAAATCTTGAATATCTTCCAATTGCTTATCACTTACAAAGGAATCTGGATCTTCACCATTTGGTAAATTACATATCTGCACATTCATATCCTGAGCTAAAATCAGGTCAATACCTCTAAGTGCTGCTCTTGAACCAGCAGCATCACCATCAAATAGTACGGTTATATTTTTCGTTAATCTACTTAAGAGTCGGATTTGATTTTCGGTAAGGGCTGTACCAGATGAGGAAACAACATTAGTGATGCCACTTTGATGCATTTTAATCACATCAGTATAACCCTCAACTAAAATACAATTATCATTTTTTACAATTGATTGTTTCCCTTCAAATATTCCATAAAGAACCTTACTTTTTTTATATATTATACTTTCAGGAGAATTAATATATTTTGCTATGTTTCTAGAATTATCTAAAATCCTTCCACCAAATCCCAAAACCCTTCCTGACATACTTTTAATAGGGAAAATTATTCTGGCCCTAAATCTGTCAATTTGTTTATCTTCTTTGATAATTGTCAACCCAGTTTTCTCTAAGAAATTTATTTTATAACCTGCATTTACCGCTGTATCAGAGAAATCATTTATTTTTTCTGGGGAATAGCCAATATCAAATCTATCTATCATTTTTTGATCAAATTTCCTCTCTTTGAGATAACTCAAGCCAATACTTTTTCCTTCCTCAGAAAGTAAAGATTTTTTGAAATAATCTTTTGCAAAATTAGATACAAGAAATAAACTCTCCTTCTCATCATCTTCCAACTTTTGTTCTGGTGTTTTTTGTGTTTCTTCAATTTCAATTCCATATTTATTGGCAATATATTTAATAGCCTCAGGGTATGTATATTGCTCATGCTCCATTAAAAAGGTTACTGCAGTACCCCCCTTTCCACTTGAAAAGTCTTTCCAAATTTGCTTTGCTGGTGAAACCATAAAACTTGGTGTTTTTTCTTCTGTAAAGGGGCTCAGCCCTTTGAAGTTAGAGCCTGACTTTTTGAGCTGTACAAAATCTCCAACCACCTCCTCTACCCTGGCTGTTTCAAATACTTCTTCTATTGTTCTTTTTGAAATCAATTATTAAATTTTTAAAAATTAACAGGTTAAAGTATCAAAATATCAATTATCAAATATTTTTGCGCAAAACCCTGCTAATCTTACAGTTATGTTTACTATATTAGTCCACCTTAAAATAGGTTCAATAAAAATATAAATTTAAAAATGATATTTATGAAAAAAATTACTTTATTATTAATTGGTTTTCTGCTACCCCTCTCAATGATGAGTCAAGGGTGGACTGAAAACTTCGAATCAATGACAGTTGATGGTTTTGGATCTGTTGTCTGGCCAGAAGGTTGGGTAGCACTTAATGGTCCTACTGATGTTGGAGCAAATCAATGGGGATCTTCAACAGATGATGCTAGCAATGGTGCTCTATCTGCCTTTATCTCATATGAAGCTGTTGGAGCAGGAATGACACAAGACTTCTTGATTACCCCACAATTTATACCAAGCTCTGAAGAAGCGGGTATATTTAGTTTTATGCATAGAAGAGCTTACACAACTCTGTACCCTACAGACTATTCCATAAAAATAACAACTAGTTCTCAATCAGATTTTGATTCTTATGTTGATTTAGCTGCTTGGGGTGTTCAAGATTTTGGAACTACTTGGGAAAGTTTTTCAATTGATATTCCAGCAGAATATTATGGTATTCCTGTCCACATTGCTTTTGTTCATGAAAATAATGATGGGGATAATTGGTACGTTGATGATGTCTTTGTATATGGTGCTGCTACACACGACTTAGGTATTAATGTATCCGCAGCATCTGAATATACATTGATGCCTGCGAACCACACTTCACCTATTGCAACATCTATTGATGTTTCAAATTTAGGAGCAGTAAGTGATAACGGTGCAGCTGTATTACTTGAAGTTACTAACGAAAATGGTGATGTACTATACTCTGAAACGCAATCGGTTGATACCGCTGCAGGTGAAAGTACGTCAGTACCATTTTCAGGATATACTCCGAGCATGATGGGAATTTATTATGTTACTGCAACTGTTTACACTGGTGGAGATGTTCCTGATGATTTGGACCCTTCCAATAATTCTGCATCTTTATCCTTGACCATTACTGATGGAACATTTGCAAGGGATAATGCAACTCCTGCAAACCCTGCACCTGGTTCATTAGGAATTGGAGCTGGTAATTTAGGCTATTTAGGAAATTCTTACACTGTAAGTAGTCCTGATAACCTCACATCTGTTACTTTTGGAATTGCTAATTTTCAAGGTTCATTAGAAGGATCTCAAGTAAGAGCTGCTATTTTTGAAACAACTGTTACTGGTGCCCCTCAATTTACCCCTGTTGCTTACACTGAATATGTTACCGTTTCTGGTCAACAATCTGTTTACACTGCAGCTATTGTTGGTGGTTCAGTTGTAGTTGACGGAACTTTTGTAGTTGCGGTTGAAGAAGACGGAGCAGCTTTACCAGCTGATACCAATGTTCAGGTTTCAACCTCTCCAACAATCTTTTCTGAAGGTACTGCTTGGGTATGGTGGGAGACTATTCCAAATGATCTTGGTGCTTGGCAAAATGCTGAGGAATTTAATTTTAATATAACTTATTTGACAAGGCCTAATTTCAATGATAATGTATTCTCCACTGAGGAAGTATCATCATTCGAAATGAGTCATAGTTATGACTTAGAGTCTAAAGTATTAACAATCAATTCACAAGAAATGTTGAAAAGAGTTAATATTTTCAATATGCTAGGTCAAGAGATTATGTCTAACGATGTGGAAGGCATGAATGTTAACTTGAGTTTATCTGAGCTAAATAGTTCAATTTATATTGTTAACGTTGAAGGAGTGAATAATACTTCAAATACCTTTAAGATTATCGTAAAATAGACACTTTAAATTCTTATTGTTAATAAAAAACACCCCATGAGGGGTGTTTTTTATTTCAATAATATTGATTTTGTTTCTAGAATCATTAAATTACAGACACTAACAAAAAAATTTACTTATGAAAAAAATTACTTATATATTTCTAGCTTTTTTAAGCTTTCAATTTTCATTTTCACAATGTCCAACCCCATACGTTACACAATGGTCAATGACTGGCGATGGTGCCTCATTTGACGGCAATAATCAAAGTGAAGTTATAGGTTATGAAATTCATTACAGTACTAGTGATTTCACCCTAGGAGATCCCACTGTAAGCGTTTATCAATTTATCTCATTCCCTCATGAAATGGCCGGAGTTTTAGAGACAGGTACCACATATTACATGACCATAAGGTCGGTTTGTGGTGATAATGATTACTCCGATTGGGAACAGAATCCAGACAATAATGGTAACGGACCTGATATTTTCACAACAACAAACTGCGCTTCGAGTTATTCACTTCCTTATTTAAATGATTTTAATGATCCTGTTTTTTGGACTGCATGTCAAGCTTTTGAAGATGTTGATGCAGATGGGAACTTTTGGAATTATATAAACTATACAGTCGAAGAGGAAGGTGATTATGTTGCAATGTCTGAATCATATTCGAATACTACTGGAGTGTTGTTCCCTGATAACTGGTTGGTTATGGGTCCTGTAGATTTAACATCCTCTAATGATGCAGAGTTAACTTGGAAGGCAAGAGGGATCGATTCATCCTGGTGTGAAGAAAATTATTCAGTTTACGTAAGTGTATACAGTAATTCCAATGCTATTTTAGGTGATGAAAATGCCGTTGTTTACAATGAAACCATTTCATCATTACTTGGTGACGGATGTGGTGACGCATTTGGAGAAAGATCACTTGATATTTCTGCTGCTGCTGGTAATTTAGTTTACATTGCACTAAGACACCATGATATTGCTGATATGTGGCATTTGAATATTGATGATGTTGCTGTTACCTCATCAACAATGAGTATTGATGATATTGAATTAGGTATTTTACACAGTTATGATAAGACCTCAAAATTACTTAAAATTCAATCAAGTAGTGATTTAATTACTGGTGTTGAGATTTACGATCTTAATGGAAGAATGATTCAATCAAACTCTGGAAATGAGCCATCTATGATGATTTCATTTGAGTCATTTGAAAACGGAATTTATATTGTTAATGTTTCAACTGAAGTTGGACAGAAAAGTATTAAGTTACTTAAACAATAATAAAAAAATTTTTAATAAAAAAAGCACCCAAATTGGGTGCTTTTTTTATTTGTTTGCTAACTGACCACATGCTGCATCAATATCATTACCTCTTGACATTCTTATGGTTGCTGTGATATTATTTTTTTCTAATAATGAAATATACTTGGAAAGTGTTTCGTCTGAGGCTTGAATAAAGTTTGGATCATTAATAGAATTATATTGAATTAAGTTTACTTTACTTGGGATTTTTTTACAAAAATTTACCAGTGCATTGATATCTTCTTCTTTGTCATTGAATCCTTTCCAAACGACGTACTCGTAGGTTACCATACTTTTGGTTTTATCATACCAATAAACCAAAGAATCCCTTAGCTGAGAAAGATCCATTTTGGCATTAAAAGGCATGATGCTAGTTCTTGTTTCATCTATTGCTGAGTGAAGGGAAACAGCAAGCTTGAATTTTACTTTGTCGTCTGCCATTTTTTTAATCATTTTTGGTACTCCCGAAGTCGAAAGGACTATTCTCTTTGAGGACATACCAAGTCCTTCATTTGAAGTGATCATTTCGATTGCCTTAGTTACATTTTTATAATTCATTAACGGTTCTCCCATTCCCATAAATACAATATTGGTTAAAGGTCTTTTATAAAAATCTTGACTTTGTTTAGCTATTAAAACAACCTGATCATAAATTTCATCTGCATTCAAATTTCTCATCCTTTTGAGCCTAGCTGTTGCACAAAATTTACAATTTAAACTACACCCAACCTGAGACGAAACACAAGCTGTAATCCTTTTTTTTGATGGTATCAAAACACATTCAACAATTAAATCATCAAAAAGCTTAATTGCGTTTTTAATGGTTCCATCTTTACTCTTTTGCTGTCTAGAAATCCCAATTTTTCTTATAACAAAGTTGTTTTCTAAAAAAGTTAGTAATTTTTCTGGAAGGTTGTGCATGGATAAAAAGTCATGAGATGACTTTTTCCATAACCAATGATAAATTTGTTTAGCTCTAAAAGATTGAAAGGAATTTTCTACTAAAATTTCTTTTAGTTCATCAATAGTAAGTGATCTAATGTCCTTTTTGGCAGCCAATTTTAAATAATTAGCATCGAGTCTCCATAGCTAAAGAAATTATACTTTTCTTTGATTGCTTCTTCATATGCTTTTTTGATAAAATCATTTCCCATAAAAGCAGAAGACATCATCAATAGGGTTGATTTTGGCATATGAAAATTTGTGATCATGGAGTTTGCGATATTAAACTCGTAGGGTGGAAAAATAAACTTATTTGTCCAACCATCAAACTCATTCAAATTACCCATGGATGAAACTGAACTTTCTATGGCTCGCATCACTGTTGTGCCAACTGCGCAAATTCTTCTTTTATTTACAATTCCATTATTTATAATGTCTGCAGAAGCTTGCTCAATAATAACCCTCTCGCTATCCATCTTGTGTTTAGATAAATCCTCTACTTCAACAGGTGAAAAAGATCCTAATCCAACATGTAAAGTAACCTCTGAAAATTTAATTCCCTTAATTTCTATTCGTTTCATTAGATGTTTAGAGAAATGTAAACCCGCAGTGGGGGCGGCAACAGCTCCTTCGTTTTTTGCATATATTGTTTGATATCTTTCTTTATCATCTGGCTCTACCTCCCTATTTATATATTTTGGAAGTGGTGTTTCTCCAAGTTCTATTAATAATTGTCTAAAATCTTGATAGCTTACATCACATAAGAACCTGAGAGTCCTACCTCTAGAAGTCGTATTGTCAATAACCTCAGCAACTAATGTATCATCATTACCAAAATATAACTTATTTCCGATTCTAATTTTTCTTGCAGGATCAACTAAAACATCCCAAAGCCTTTGCTCTGCATTTAATTCTCTCAGTAAAAAAACCTCAATTCTAGCACCGGTTTTTTCTTTATTACCGTATAATCTTGCCGGGAATACTTTTGTATTGTTTAAAATAATAATATCATCTTCATTAAAATATTCAATCATATCCTTAAACTGACGATGTTGAACTGAATAATCTTTTCTATCAATTACCATAAGCTTGGCTTCATCCCTAACTTTATTGGGATATTCAGCAACAAGTTCCTTTGGTAGTTCATAATTAAAATCAGATAATTTTTTTCTCATAAAGTAAGTATTAAATGTTGCAAATATACAATCTGATTATAGGGGATGTCAAGTAAATGAGTAGTTAATTTACTCCTATTGAGGCAAGATGATCCCAAAACTCAGGGTAAGATTTGGAAACAACTCCAGAATCTTGTATTTCAAGATCTGTCTTTATAGCTAAACATGCGAATGCCATAGCCATTCTATGATCCTCATAAGTTGAAATTTTCGTTGTATTGAAAATTGCTTTTGAAGCATTAAATTCAATGGACTCATTTGTTACTGTTGGAAATACATTAAACTTCCTGATTTCATTTTCTAAGGCAATTATTCGATCTGTTTCTTTAATTTTTAAGGTGTGGAGCCCAATTAATTTACAAGACATTTTTAATGCAAGACAGGTTACTGCAATTGTTTGGGCAAGATCTGGATTTGCTGAAAGATCTAGATTTATTATTTGTTCTGCTTCTCCAATTTTTTCTACTAGAACAGATTCATCCAAAAATGTAGTTTTTACACCAAAAAGCTCAAAGATTTCACTTAATCTTTTATCCCCCTGAATACTATAGCTATTAAAATGTGTTAATTCTAAAGAATATCCTATATCAGCCAATGATACAATTGAATAAAAATAAGAGGCAGATGACCAATCTGGTTCTACTGTAATTTCAATTGCATTTATTTTCTCTTTTTGATTAACAGAAATAATATTTTTATGGTATGTTACCATAACTCCAATTTTTTTTAAAAGATCAATTGTCATTTCAATGTATGGCAGTGAAGTATCTTTTGCGGTCATTTCAATTTCTAAACCACCCTCAATCTTAGGTGAAATTAATAGTAGAGACGAAATAAATTGACTACTTATTGACGAATCAATTCTAAGTTTTTTTGATTGAAGTTTGTGGCCAGTTATCCTCAATGGTGGAAAACCACTGTTTTCTAAGTATTCAATTTTAGCACCTATCTTCTTTAATGATTTTACCAAAATAGATATGGGTCTTTTATGCATTCTTTTGGAACCGTATATATCAACTATTGAGTTTTTTTTCACAGAAAAAAAAGAAGTTAAAAACCTCATAGCTGTTCCTGCATGCCTAATATTAATTTTATTTGAGCTTGATTTTAGAGCATCTGACATGTGTCTTGTATCATCGCTCGTTGACAGATTTTTAATTGTAATATTTGGAAAAATGGATTGTAAAATTAATAGTCTGTTGGAAATACTTTTAGATCCACTGATTGTAATTTTTCTTTGAGATATTAAATTTGTACATCTTAAAACCATCGCCTTATTTATCCTAACTTGGAATTAGAGTGATGTCTATCATGATCTCTTTTTGCTTTTTGCTCAAGTCTTTTATCAAAAGACTTTTGTAAATCCACTCCAGTTTGATTAGCCAAACATAATAAAACAAATAAAACATCAGAAAGTTCATCATCAAGGCTGATTTTTTCATCTGATTTTTTAAAACTTTGTTCACCGTATTTTCTTGCAATTATTCGTGCAACTTCGCCTACTTCTTCAGTAAGTTGCGCCATGTTTGTAAGCTCATTAAAATATCTTACACCATGCTTTTTGATCCAATTATCAACTTTTATTTGTAGATTTTTTATTTCCATAAAACTAACTTATTAATTTTTTATGATTATATATTAGAAATAGATACCTGATTAGTAATGCAAAAATAAATGAAAAAAGAGTAATATTAAATGTTTGAACTGAAAGAATCCAATGACTCATCATCAATAGTAGCATTAAAAATATGAATTTCAAATAGCCTAATATCCACTTTCTTTTTTTTCTTGTAAATAAATCTATAAATAATAGAATATTAAGGGGAGATGCCCACAGAATATTATAATTTTGAGAAGCAGCTGAGTGATCACTATAAAACCATAAGTAGCTAATTAATAGACCAATCATAGTGGTAATTGAAATTAGTAAAATATCTAAAACCTTTGTTTGCTTATTATTCCTAAAATCTAGAAAAGAAACTAGGATTATAAATATTGAAATAAACAATATAACAAACAGAGGACTGGTTAAGTTGAAACCAGATTCTTCAAAAATATCTTGGCTTTTTAGCAATAATTTTGACTCTATAATTTCTGGGTTCACGGATTCAATTGTATCTAAAAAGCTAGCGAACTTCGATGGAAGAAAAAATGTTTGCCTATAATTAATATCTCGATCTATAATTGAACCAAGACATATATCAATTGCTAATGAACCCCATGAATTTTTTGGAATCATTTTATAAATTAATGATCTATAACTATAATTTGATTTACTTGATAAGTTTATTTCAAAATTATAGATCTCATCATTAAAATTTTCAATAAATAAATCAGCAACTTTTGTGGAGCAATTATCATTAAAATATTCATATACATAAAATTTATTCTCTTGTCTTGAATTTTCAAATAGTAGTCGAATTAAAGCATCTTTTTTATTTTTTGAGATCTGAATTTTGTGCTCAAGAATTCCTCTTTTTTGATTTTTATAGTCATTAAAAAATCTATTATAATTATTGATGCCTAAAGAGTAAATTGGTCTGCCTTTAACAAAATTGGAATAAAAGTCCGGAGCTTGAAAATCATAAATTCCAAAATTAAAAACTACATCATAATTTAATTCGTTATCAACTACTCTGATCCCACTATGTCCAAATGCATCTACTAAGTCTTTTCCAGGCGATACAGTTAAAATGCTAATATTATATCGATCAATATCTTGCTCCATTGAAAAAGAGAAACTTGATAAAAAAAAGAAAATTAGAAGTAAAACTTTATTATTCATATTTTTTATTTCCATGATAAGTTAGGTATTTTCAATGATAATTGTTACGGGTCCATCATTTACCAATCGAACTTGCATCTTCGCACCAAACTTTCCAGTTTTTATTTTATTTCCTAATGCAACATTTAACTTTTCAAGAAACTTATTATAAATAGGCTCGGCATTTTTGGGGTGAGCTGCCTGTATAAAACTTGGTCTATTACCCTTTTTAGTATCAGCATATAATGTGAATTGACTGACTAATAATATTTCGCCATTAATTTCTAAAATATTATAATTCATTTTTGAGTTTTCATCTTCAAAAATCCTTAATTTCAGTAACTTTTCAATGAGCTTATCAATTATATTCACATTATCAGATTTAGAGATTCCTATCAATACTACTAACCCTTTTTTAATTTGTGAAATGAGAGATCCCTCAATGTATAAACTAGAACTTAAAACTCTTTGAATCACTAATTTCACTACCTATATTTTAAATCATTAGAATCTAACATCTGAAGATAACTTTTATATCTAGATTGTGAAATATCCCCCTTCTCAACAAGATATTTGATTTTACAGTTTGGTTCATTTAAATGCATACAATTGCTAAACTTACAACCATCTTTGTTAGATAAAAACTCGGGAAAGTAGTCGCCCAATTCGTAATTGTCATAATTGATTAATCCAAACCCCTTTATTCCAGGGGTATCAATTAGCTCTGTTTCACTATCTAATTCAAATAACTCGGCATAGGTTGTGGTATGTTTTCCTTGAGAGCGTTGAGAAATACCACTAACTTTTAAATTTAAAGATGGTTTAAGCATATTAACTATTGATGTTTTACCAACTCCTGAATGTCCACCAAGCATGATGGTTTTACCCTTAATTAATTGCTTCAAGGCTTCAATATTTGATAAATCCTTTGTTGATAAGGTCAAACACTGATAACCTATTTTTTTATAAATATTAATTGTTTCATTTAAATTTTTAATTTCGTTTTTTTTGTAAGTATCAAACTTGTTAAAAATTAATGTTGTTTTAATGGTATATGCTTGTGCGGCTACCAAAAACCTATCAATAAAACTTGTAGTCGTTATAGGATCTTTTAATGTAATTACTAATAATAAAAGATCAATATTTGAAGCTAGAATATGAGTTTGTTTTGAAAGGTTAACAGACTTCCTTAAAATGTAATTCTTTCGATCCTTAATTTTTTCGATTATCCCTATTTCCCTCTTTTCCTCCTCATGCAAGTTGAAATTTACAATATCTCCTACGACCACAGGATTTGTACTAGAAGCTGCATTTAACCTTAATTTTCCCTTAATTTTACATTCGTAAAAGTTATCATCTTCAGATTTAACCAAATACCAAGAACCTGTAGATTTATAAACTTTACCTTCCAATGAATGTCTATTTTTTTAAAATTTGATTTTGGTTGTTAATAGATTCCTGATGAATTGCTTTAAAAACCTTTAATATTAACTCTTCACTCAACCCTTTACTCTTTCCATCTTTTATCATTCTTACTAAAATTTCACTCCATCTTCCAGATTGTAGAACAGCAACATTATTTTCTTTTTTTAAAAACCCTATTTTTTTAGCAACCTTCATTCTATTTCCTAAAACGTTAATTAATTGCTCATCATGCATGTTAATTTGAGCTCTTAAATTTTCTAACTTTGTTTTAAAATCATCATTGTCATTGCTTTTCCGTCTAACAACTAATTTTTTAGTTATTTCTTTTAAGAATGAAGGAGTAATTTGCTGTTTGGCATCGCTCCATGCGTTATCAGGATCATTATGCGTTTCAATCATAAGTCCATCATAATTAAGGTCCAGTGCTGTTTGACACAAGTCAAAAATTAAATCTCTTCTTCCAGCAATATGTGATGGATCAAGAATTAGAGGAAGATCTGGTAATTTTGTCTGTAAATCGATAGCAATTTGCCATTCAGGGTTATTTCTATATTTAGTTTTTTCATAGGTCGAAAATCCACGATGAATTGCTCCAATGTTTTTTATGTTGGATGTGTAAATCCTTTCAATTGCACCAAGCCATAAAGACAAATCAGGATTTACAGGATTTTTTATCAAAACTATTTTATCTGTACCATTCAGGGCATCAGCAATTTCTTGAACAATAAAGGGACTGACCGTAGTTCTCGCTCCAATCCATAAAATATCAATATCATTTTTTAGTGCCAAATCTACGTGGTTTGCATTAGCTACCTCTGTCGTAGTTAAAATATTCGTTTCACTTTTAACTTTTTTGAGCCAATCCAATGCTAATGAACCAACACCTTCAAAATTTCCAGGTCTTGTTCTTGGCTTCCAAATACCAGCTCTATAAATAGTTGTATCACTATCTTTTAGCTGATTTGCAATCTCAAGAACTTGATTTTCTGTTTCTGCACTGCAGGGTCCTGCAATAAGTAATGGATGTGATAAATTAAAATTATCAAGCCATCCTCTTAAGTTTTTATTATTCTTCATAGATTAATGCCATTTAGTATATTCTTAATATAATTGATCTTTTTTAGCTCTGTCTCTAATTCATCAAATTTATTATCATTTATTAGTTTTCTAATATTATTCAAATTTAAAATATAGTCATCAAGTGCCTCAGTTATATTTAGTTTATTATCTTCAAATATGTGTGTCCACATTTTTGGGGAACTTTTTGCTAACCTAACGGTAGATTCAAATCCACTACCTGCCATTTCAAAAATATTTTTTTCATTTTTTTCCTCATCAATTACAGTTTTTCCCAACATGAATGAACTTATGTGAGATAGGTGTGATACGTATGCAATATGTTTATCATGGGATTCTGGATCCATAAAACTAATATTCATTTTCAAGTCTTTAAATATATTGATAGCGAAATCAACAAGTTTATTATTAGTTTTATTGTTTTCACAAATAATCATTGTTTTATTCGTGAATAGGCCCTTTACAGCAGCGTTAGGTCCGGAAAATTCATTTCCTGCTATGGGGTGAGCGGCAAGAAAATTAGATCTTAACTTATGAGTTTGAAGATTTTTACAAATATTTAATTTTGTTGAACCAAAATCTATAACAAGGGTTTCAGGTAAAATAAAATCTAAGATTTTTGGCAAAATCTTAATTATCGCTTTTACAGGCACAGCAATGATTATTATGAAAGCATTGGTAATATCATTTATTTCTGCGTATGAGTCAATAATATTTTTTTGTTTAGCAATCTTCAGATTTTGTGCAGATTTATCAATTCCGATTATATTATTATCCTTAAAAATATCCTTCAACTCAAGAGCAAAGCTACCTCCAATAAGACCTACACCAACTATATATATATTTTTTTTCATAATCGGGAAATTGCCTTCTTAATATTAGCTGTAGTGTTACACAATGATATTCTAATATATCCTTCCCCATTTGTTCCAAATATTATTCCAGGAGCAACGAAAATTCCGAATTTTTGAAGAAGATTATCAACAAATTCTTTTGATGAAATCGACTTATTAATTTTTGCCCAAACAAACATGCCAACATTATCCTTAGAAAAAGTACAGCCTAGTTTTGATGTAAGTTCCCAAACTAATTCACGTCTTTCTTTATATTTCATATTTAGTTTCTCAAACCAATCATTATTTTGAGACAATGCATGAGCAGCACCCATTTGAACTGGGTAAAACATGCCAGAATCTATATTACTTTTAACCTTCAATATATTTCTAATAAAAGTGGAATTTCCGATAACAAACCCCACTCGCCAACCAGCCATATTGTATATTTTACTCATTGAGTTTAACTCAATACAATTTTCCATTGCACCAGAAATACTCATAATACTTAGGGGATTGTCATTTAAAATAAAGCTGTATGGGTTATCATTAACTATTAATATGTTATTTTCTTTTCCAAATTGAATAATTTTTTCAAATAACTTTAATGATGCTGTTTGTCCAGTTGGCATATTTGGGTAATTAACCCACATTATTTTTACTTTACTTAAATCCAACTGTTTTAATTTACTAAAATCTGGTTCCCAATTATTTTTTTCGGTTAGATCATAGTGGATTATTTTATTTCCCATCAATTTTGTGATAGAGGAATAAGTAGGATAGCCTGGGTTGGGGATTAAAACAGAATCATCATCATTTAAAAAAGACATTGATATATGAAATATACCCTCCTTGCTTCCAATTAATGGTAATATATTTTGATCAGGATGAAGATCAACTTTATAATATTTTTTATAAAAAGAAGAAATCTTTGCACGTAATTGGTAAATACCAGAATAACCCTGATACTTATGAGCATGTTTTTGATTCAAACTTTTTACAACTGTTTTAATTGAATTTTCAGGTGGCAATAAATCTGGGCTTCCAATTCCTAAATTAACAATATCTTTTCCTTTATCAATTAAGGCTTTTACCTCTCTTAACTTCTTGGAAAAATAATATTCAGAAATATGTTCTAACCTTTTGGAATTATCAATCATTTTTTGAGTTTTTATATTCTCCTAAAATTTTAAAATCTTTTGCCATAATTTCTATTATTGATTTTGCTTTAAAATAATCATCTAATGATTCAAATGTGATATCTACAAAAAAAGAATATCTCCATGGAGTTTCAATTTTTGGCATTGACTGAATTTTAGTCAAATTAATTTTACAATCGCTCAAAACATTTAGTATTGTTGCCAAACTCCCTCTTTTATGATCCAATTCAAATTTAATAGAAGCCTTGTTAAATACAGATTTACTATTTATAATTGATCTTTTGAGAACAACAAATCTTGTTTCATTATTTTTAATTGTCTGAATATTTTCAGCTAATACATTTAAACTGTATAGATTAGATGCTAATTCGCTAGCAATTGCAGCTCTACCTTTAACATTGCTAATATAAATTTCTTTAGCAGAGAGTGCAGTATCGGTGTCCTCAACTAATTTAATTTTTGGATGTTTTTTAAAAAAATCTCTACACTGAAGTAATGCCATTGGATGTGAGTGGACTTCTTTAATATCATCAATGGACTGGTTTTCTAGAGCTAATAAATTATGAGAAATTTTCAAATAATACTCTCCAACAATGGAAAGATTATATTCATCAATCAGTGCGTAATTAGGAATGATTGATCCTGCAATAGAATTTTCAATCGCCATTATTGATGCATCAGATTTTCCTTCGGCAAGATGTCTTGACATCATTTCAAAAGTTAAGAATTCATCAATATCGATATTACTACCATAATATTCATTCGCCACAATATGGTGAAATGAACCTTGTATTCCTTGTATTCCTATATTTTTTTTACTCATAAAAAAAGTCCCGAATAATTCGAGACTAGATTTCATTAATATTATGATTACATATTATAGTCTCTACCTATTCTTAGAATAGAAAAAGAAATAATAAAATCCAAAATTTATTGTAATCAAATTGGTCATGGCACGAATGTATATAATATTTATGAGAAAATAAAAAATTGACTAAAGAATATAATCAGTAGAAACAAAATTAGATTGTTTTGATCCTAATAAATCCTTAATTATTTTGTTGTTGTTATCATTATCTTTAGAGGCAACAAATGTTCTAATTGAAAAAGATCTAAGTGCATCACGAACACTTAGGGTACTGAAAGCTGAGTCTTTTCTTCCGGTAAAAGGATAAATATCAGGACCTCTTTGACAAGAACTATTAATATTAACTCTACAAACTAAATTAACTAAAGTGTCAATTAGTGGCCCTAATGTTTTGGTGTCTTTACCAAACAAACTTACCTGCTGTCCATAGTTAGATTCAGCCATATCATTTAATGGTTCATTAATATTTTTAAAAGATATAATTGGAATTACAGGTCCAAATTGCTCATCTTTATATACTTCCATATCTTTTGTTACAGGGAATAAAACAGATGGGTAAATATAATTTTCACACATTAACCCTCCTTTTTTGTTCATGACTTTTGCACCCTTTTTTAAAGCATCTTGAACAAGTGAGTTAATATATTTTGGTTTATTTGGTTCAGGAAGTGGTGTAAGCATAACATCAGGCTCCCATGGGTTTCCATACTTCAGATTATCAACTTCTTTTGAAAATTTTTTAATAAAATTATCTCTGATTTTTTCATGAATATATATTATTTTAAGGGCTGTACATCTTTGTCCATTGTATGAAAGGGATCCATTAATACATTCCTTTATAACCAAATCTAAATCAGCATCAGGAAGTATTATTGCTGGATTCTTGGCCTCCAAACCCAGTACCAATCGTAATCTGTTTTTTTTAGGATGAGATTCCTGAAGGGCGTTCGCGGAGGAGCTGTGTCCGATTAAAGCTAAAACATTTACTTTACCTGTTTCCATAATAGGTGTTGCTAGAGACCTACCTCTACCGAAGAGAATATTTACAACGCCAGGTGGGAAATGCTTTTTAAAAGCTTCTAATAAAGGAGTAATTAGTAAAACTCCATGTTTAGCGGGCTTGAAAATTACTGTATTCCCCATGATAAGAGCTGGTATTAACAAACAGAAAGTTTCATTTAAAGGATAATTATAGGGGCCTAAACACAAAACTACTCCCAAAGGACCTCTTCTAATGTGAGCATTGATACCACTATTTTTTTGGAATTTAGCCGAGTCTCTATCAATTTGTTTATATGCTTCAATCGTATCATATATGTAGTCAACCGTTCTATCAAATTCTTTTTTAGAGTCATTAAAATTTTTACCAATTTCCCACATTAAAAGATTAACAATAATATCTCTTTTAGTTTTCATCTCAGCTACAAAGTTTTCCATTGCTTTGATTCTGTCTAAAACCTTCATGGTTGGCCAGATCCCTTTTCCATTGTCAAATGCATTACATGCAGAATCCAGGGCAAGTATAGCTTCTTTTTTTCCTAAACTTGGTATTTCACCTAATTTGGTTGGTTTATATTTTTTGCTTGAAGAAATTGTAGAATAAACAGGTGATAAATCTCCACTCCAATTTACCAGTTTTCCATTAACTAAAAACTGGTTTTGAACTATTTCATTTTTGATCTTATAATGATCAGGTATTTTTTCAAAATTAAAATACATATTTATAATTTATCAATTTTTATTCCAAAAAATGTTATTAATATACTTAAACAATATTATGTAAAAAAAGAAAAAGTTTTTTAACCATTTCTTTCACTTCCATCAAACCTAAAAATTACAGCATTAAATTCAAAATTCATTTTAATGAATTTTTCCAATTAATTGCTCTTTTAGATATTTCTTTCATTCTAGAATCATCATTATTTCCACCACAAATTATACAAACCACATTTTTTTTAACTATTTTTTCTTTATACATTCTCAAAGCAGCTGAAGACATCGCCCCTGCAGGCTCAGCGTTAATTTTCTCAATAGATTTCAAATCTAAAATTGATTGACAGATTTCACCTTCATTAATTACCAATAAGTCATCTAAGTAATCTTTACAAAATTCAAATGGGATAGTGCCAATTTTGTGCACTGCAGCACCATCCACGAAATTATCAATTTTATGGAGTTTTATTATTTTATTTTTGATGATAGATTCCTTCATGGAGGGCGCACCTGCAGGCTCAATACCAATTATCTTTGTTTTTGGACTAAGTTGTTTGAATATATTTATAGCACCAGAAATAAGTCCACCACCTCCTATTGGAATAAAAATATAATCAATAGGATTTTTTATCTGTTTAATAATCTCCAAAAACAAGGTAGCCTGTCCTTCAATAACTTTAATATCATCAAATGGATGAATAAATGTTTTTCTATTCCTTGCACAATAATCCAACGCAGCTTTATAAGCTTTTGAAAAGTTTTCACCGACAAGCTTGGTCTTGATGTTCTTTCCTCCGAACTTTTTTACCAATCTAACCTTTAAACTTGGGGTTGAGTTTGGCATAAATACTGTTCCATTGTAATCTAAAAGAGAGCAACTAACAGCAAAGCCTTGAGCATGATTTCCAGCACTTGCACATACAAGTCCATTTTGAGCACTCGCTTTTTCAACACTGAGAATTTTCGTGTATGCGCCTCTTATCTTAAATGATTTAACATCCTGAAGATCTTCTCTCTTAAAAAATATTTTTGAATTATATTTTTGTGAATAATTAAGGCTCTCTTGTAAAGGCGTTTTTTTTACAATTCCTCTAATTTTTCTTGTCGCACTTCTAATATGAGCTAAATCAATTAACTTTTGCACTAAAATAAATTTTTCATCTCAGTCATTGATTTTCTTAATTGCAAACCAATTTTTTCAACCGGATGATTTTTTATTTCAAAGTTAATTTTTTTCACCAATTCATTGTCAATTTCATTTATGTTATCTTTTTCAGCCCCGTTTAAATAAAGATTTAGATGTTTAAACTCAGATTCAAATAGTTTTTTTGCCTCATTAGAAAACAAATAACAACCATATTCTGCCGTATCAGAGATGATTCTGTTCATCTCATATAGTTTTTTCCTGGAAATCAAATTTGCTATAAGTGGTAATTCATGAAGTGATTCATAATATGCTGATTCATCAATTATACCTGCATTTATCATCGTTTCAAATGCTAACTCAACTCCAGATTTTACAAATGCAATCATTGCAATACCTTTTTCAAAATATTCCTTATTTTCAATTTTTATTTCAGTTGATATTGTTTTTTCAAATTCGGTATTTCCAGTTTCCTCTCTCCATTTTAATAGCTTAAAATCATTATTTTTCCAATCATCCATCATCTCACTTGAAAACTTACCAGAAATAATTTCTTGCATGTGCTTTTCAAAAAGTAACTTCATTTTAACTTTTAGCTCAGCAGCTAAATTAAATGTATTTATTTTTGACTGATCACTTAACTGATTCATCATTTTGGTGATTCCACCATGTTTTAAAGCTTCAGTAATTACTTCCCATCCATTCTGAATTAATTTTGATGAATAGTTTTTATCCATTTGTGCATCACACATTTTATTGAACAAAAAAATTGAAGCCGATTGAAGAACTCCACATAATATAGTCTGCTCACCCATCAAATCACTTTTGACTTCAGCAACAAAGGATGACTCCAAAACACCAGCTTTATGAGAACCAAGAGAGAAAGCATAAGCCTTGGCAAACTCAAGGCCATTTCCGTGAGGGTCATTTGAGGAATGAACAGCAATTAAAGTAGGAACGCCAAAACCTCTTTTAAATTCTTCTCGCACCTCAGTTCCTGGACACTTTGGAGCAACCATAATTACAGTAATATCATTCCTAATTATAATACCCTCCTCCACAATATTGAAACCATGGGAATAGGAAAGAATTGATCCTTTTTTCATCAATGGGACAACACTATTTATCACATCAGAATGGTTCTTGTCAGGAGTTAAATTAATAACCATATCGGCATCTGGAACTAAATCTTGAATAAGTCCATAAGTAAAGTTGTTTTCAGTGACATTGATAAAAGATTGTCGTTTCATTTTAATGGCCTTTTCTCTAAGAGCATATGAGACATCTAAGCCAGAATCACGCATATTTAAACCCTGATTTAGCCCCTGTGCGCCACAGCCAATTATTAAAATTTTTTTACCGATTAAAAATTTATTCTCTTGACTAAACTCATCAAGATTCATAAATCTACATTTAGATAACTGATCTCTTTTTTCGGTTTCACTTAGAAAATTAAAATAATTTTTCATTTTATTTTTTTTTAAATTTTTTCAGAATTTCAGAAATCATTAGAGGGGATTTGGTTACTGAGATTCTTGCAGATCTAACGTACTGTAATATTCCATATTTACTTAGCTTTTCGTATAAATCATCTAACTCAAAACTTCTACCAGACTTTTCAATAACAAAAAACTCAGAGTTAACCGTTACTATTACTGCATTACTCTCCTTGATTATATTTTGTATTTTCCGATCATCAAAAAGAAGGGATGACTTAATTTTAAATAAACATGATTCTTGATAAATTGTCTCTTCATCTGTATGGTAAAAAGACTTAATTACCCCAATCTGTTTATTAATTTGACCAACTATTTTTTTTATTTTAATATCAGAGGATTCAACCATTATTGTCCACCTTTTGATATCTTTGATTTCAGTTATTGAGACATTAAAACTTATAATATTTATATGTCTTTTTTGAAATATTGCAGAAATTCTGTTCAATAAACCTACACTATCCTCTGAGTAAACCGATACAGTATATTTAATTTTATTTTCACTCATATTAATTAACTTAGCCTTATTTCAGAAACAGATGAGCCAGTAGGAATCATCGGAAAAACATTTGCTTCTTTCTCAACTACAACCTCTAAAAAATAAGGCTCTTTTGATTTAATCATTTCTTCAATGGCTGAAGCGAGCTCATCTCTTTTATTTACCCTTTTAGCTTTTATGTAATATCCTTCAGCTATTTTAACAAAATCAGGATTTACCATTTCAGTAGAAGCATATCTTTTTTCAAAAAATAATTGTTGCCATTGTCTTACCATTCCTAAAAAGTCATTGTTTAGTACTACGATCTTAACTGCAGCTTTAGTTTGAAAAACAGTTCCAAGCTCCTGAATGGTCATTTGATAACCTCCGTCACCAATTATAGCAACTACCTCCCTATTTGGGGCAGCCATTTTTGCACCCAGAGCAGCTGGTAATGCAAAACCCATTGTTCCCAAGCCACCCGATGTTATATTACTTTTTGAAATTTTAAAATTTGCATACCTGCAAGCTACCATTTGATGTTGCCCGACATCGGAAACAATCGCAGCATTTCCTTTGGTAAATTCATTAATTTGTTTAATTACCTCACCCATAGTTAAACCCTTCTTAGTTGGGTTTATTTCGGCATTAATTACTTTATTAAATTCAACTTGATATAAATCTGAAAATTCTTTTAGCCAATTTTTATGAGAATTAACATGAACGTACTTTATTACTTCTTTTAATGTCTGTTTTGCATTTCCCAAAACAGCTATATCGACTTCAATATTTTTATTCACCTCCGCTGGATCAATTTCAAAATGAATAATTTGAGCCTGTTTAGCATATCTGGTAACATCTCCAGTTACTCGGTCATCAAATCTCATTCCTATAGCAATTAATACATCGCATTCATTTGTTTTAATATTTGGAGCATAATTTCCATGCATTCCGAGCATACCAACATTTAATGGATGTTCTGTTGGAATAGCAGATGCACCTAATATTGTCCATGCTGCAGGAATTCCGGTTTTATCAACTAAATTTATTAACTCTTTTTCGGCGTTTCCAAGAATAATTCCTTGCCCCCAAACTATCAGAGGTTTTTTTGCTTGGTTAATTAGTTTTGCTGCTTCTTTTATTTTGTTGTTGTTGATGTCTGGAATAGGATTATAACTTCTAATACCATTGATTTTACTATATGAAAAATCAAAAAGTTCAAACTGAGCATCTTTTGTTATGTCTATTAAAACAGGACCGGGTCTTCCGCTTTTAGCAATATAAAAGGCTTTTGCAAAAATTTCAGGTATTTCTGAAGCATTTGTTATTTGATAGTTCCACTTTGTTATGGGTGTGGAAATGCCAATAATATCAGTTTCTTGAAAAGCGTCACTTCCTAAAAGTTTTGAACTTACTTGTCCAGTTATGCATATCATTGGAGTTGAATCAATTTGAGCGTCTGCTAAGCCTGTGACAAGGTTTGTTGCTCCAGGGCCAGATGTGGCAATTGCCACACCAACCTTACCAGAGATTCTTGCAAATCCCTGAGCAGCATGAGATGCACCTTGCTCATGTCTTGTCAAAACATGGTGGATTTTATCTTGGTACTTAAATAACTCATCATAAACAGGCATGATTGCACCTCCAGGGTAACCATATATTATTTCAATGCCTTCATTTATAAGGCACTTAATTACTGCTTCGCTTCCTGAAATTTTTGGCATTATCTAATTTTTAAAATTCATCTGTTACACATCCTTTTGATGCTGAGGACACAAATTTAGCATACTTAAATAAGGAACCATTACTAGCTTTTAATTTGGGCTTTTTCCAATTAAGTTTTCTTTTGTTTATCTCAGCTTCTGAAACATGCAAATTTATACTATTTTCATTAGCATCAATTGAAATAATATCACCATCCTCAACTAAAGCAATATTCCCACCAACTTGGGCCTCAGGTGTGATATGACCTACTACAAAGCCATGAGTTCCACCTGAAAATCTTCCATCCGTAATTAAAGCTACGTCTTTTCCCAAACCAGCACCCATTATCGCAGCAGTTGGTTTTAACATTTCCGGCATTCCTGGACCACCTTTTGGACCTACATATCTTATAACCACAATATTTCCTTTTTTCACCAATCCTTTCTTAATTCCAAGATTAGCTTCTAGCTCAGAATCAAAAACTTTAGCTTTACCCTTAAAATATAATCCTTCTTTTCCTGATATTTTTGCAACACTTCCTTTCAGAGCTAAATTTCCATATAATATCTGAATATGACCAGATTTTTTAATTGGGTTTTCTACAGGCATTACTACATCTTGGTCAAATGATAATGGCTCCACTGATCTTAAATTTTCTTCTAAACTTTTTCCAGTTACTGTAAGGCAGTCTCCATGTAAAAACCCAGCATCTAACATATATTTTAAAATTACCGGAATACCACCGATTTCATGTAAATCCTCCATTAAATATTTGCCACTTGGTTTTAAATTGGCAATATAGGGAGTCTTATCACTAATCTTTTGAAAATCGTCTAAGTTGAACTCAATATTTGCAGATCTAGCAATTGCTAAAAAATGTAATACAGCGTTTGTAGATCCACCCAAAGCAATAACTACTGAAATTGCATTTTCTATGGAATTTTTTGAAATAATATCAAGTGGCTTAATATCTCTTACAATTAATTTTTCTATGGATTTTCCCACCTCTTTTGATAAACTCTCTCTATTCAAATCATTTGCAGGAATGGAGGAAGAAAATGGAAGTGACATCCCTAATGCTTCAATTGCAGAGGCCATTGTATTGGCTGTATACATACCACCACATGCACCAGAACCAGGACAGGATTTTTTAATAATTTGTTTGTATTCAATTTCATTTATTTTGCCTGAAACCTTACCCCCCCATGCCTCAAATGCAGAGACAATATCAAGTTTTTTATCATTATGACATCCTGAATCAATAGTTCCCCCATACAAAAGAATAGAAGGTCTATTAAGTCTAATCATTCCCATAAGAGCACCTGGCATATTTTTATCGCATCCAACAACAGTAATCAAACCATCATAAGACATGGCTTCAACTACAGTTTCAACTGAGTCTGCAATAATATCTCTAGAGGGTAAGGAATATCTCATTCCCGGAGTTCCCATTGATATTCCGTCACTTACTCCAATTGTATTGAAAATTAAACCAACATAATCCATTTCTTGCACACCTTTTTTTACATCTAATGCCAATTTGTTAAGGTGCATATTACATGGGTTACCCTCATATCCCGTACTCGCAATACCAATTATTGGTTTATTAAAGTCTTCATCTTTAAAACCGATCGCATATAGCATTGCTTGAGCAGCCGGCTGAGAGTCATCTTGAGTGATGATTTTGCTGTATTTATTTAATTTTTCTTTCAATCCTTTTTAAAAGTTAATTTTTAAATAATTCAACCTATAAAGAAAAACTATTTATCTAATTAAAAAAAAAAAAAGTGGACAAAAGTTAAAGACTATATATAAGTCTAAATGTAACAAATCTTGGTTGAACAAAGTATTCAGTTGTATTAACAAAAATATTTGAAGTACTTGATTGACTCTGAGAGCTCGTGTTTAGTAAGTTATTTGCTTTTATTTCAAATTCAAATTTACTTTCTTCATTAGCCCTGTAAGAGGCAGAAGCATCAAAAAACTTGTATTCGTTAATTATATCATCTTCATCACTAAATTTAGAATAGGAAAAATTGGTTCTAAAAGTAATTTTTTTTAAAACTAGGGCGTCGATTTCGATAAATGGAGTTTCAGTAAAATATTTGGTCTCTAAAGACCCAATGTTTGTTTCACTAATAGAATACTTTAACCCAGTTTCCAAATTAGGTGCATTTCTAAATAGGGTCCTTAAAGAAATATTATAACCTTGAGAAAAAGTTTCACTTAAATTAGGATTTAAATCACTCTGAATGAATTGATTGAACTTTGAAAAATTAAAATTAGAGCCGATTGTTGCCCTAAATTTCCCCATAGATCTCTGATATCTACCATACATTGAAAAATTTTCATCAGCAAATGGTGAATTAAATGGAGAGCTCGTAGCTATCACGCTTTCAAAACTCGTTAAATTTCTGATTTGATCAATAGATTTATTATAATTTAATCCAGCATATACATTTGTGTAATTGAATAAATTAAAAGAATAATAATTAAGATTTACATTATGTGATACAGCATTTTGAAGGTATTGATTTCCAATAAAAATCGAATTGTAATTATTTAAAACTAGGCCTCTCGCAATTTTTGTAATATCGGTAAACTGAGTTCTCATTGAATAATTAAACCTAATATTTTCACTGTCTTTCAGTTGAATTATTAAATTGAAATTCGGAAGAAATTTAAAAAACGACTTTTTGTATGAAATATCAGAAACTAAACCCGAGTTTACAACATTATATTGATCATTTTTTGAGCTGTAAGAATGTGCTGAAAAGCCAGGAGAAATTGTAAATTTACCAAGCTTAAGTCTGTATCTCATACCTAAATATAAATCATCAAAAATATAATTAATATCATTGGAGCCATGTCCGTTATTAATTAAAGGATAAGGATAATATTGATCTGAATTTTCTAGAATTTGAAATATTTTTGAATTGAAATCTTGCTTACTATATATTGTTCCAAGGGTAATATTCAAATCACTTTTAAGATTTAATATATTCCAATAATCAATCTTAGCGTCCAATTGATTTGACTTAACTTTTCTATTTTGATTAATGTTAAAATTTAAAAATGAATCATCAAGACCCAACCCGTTAGCAGTTGGTTGAAAATTTTCGTTATTTTCTAACCTGGCATTGTAAAAAGGATCTTCATTTCTCAATAAATGTTGTGCTTCAAACGCAAATATATTTTTTTCATTCAAGGTAAAGTAGTAATTGAAATTTTGACTTACATTAAATGATTCAGAGTCATCTAATTGCTCAATTTCTCCAATTACAGAAGATAAATAATTTTGATCTTGAAATTCATTAGTTAGCCTTCCTAAAATTTCATAATCCATTTGATTATTTGCATCTGGAGTATATTTTATACTCAATTTTCCAATACCTAACTCACTGTTTTGAATAGTATTTTGCTGAACAAATTCGTCAGGAATTTCTTGAGAACTACCTACATACTGCGTAGTATTGTTTTGTTGAATCTTTATTTGGCTATTTGTTAGAATGATAAATGATGAAAAATCAATTTTTTCACTTGGAGAGAAACTGCCATTAATAGCAGCAAACTCTGTATTTATGTCTTTTGCCCTGTTATTTTGAAGCTGTAAAAAACTTAAATTATTGTTACCAAGAGAAATATTAGTACCACTTTTTGAGCTTGGTTTATTAAAACCCCCAGAAAAATTCCAGTAATCTCTCCTTGTGAATGCTTGCTCACCAATATTATTAAGATCTCCAATTATATTTATACTGTACTTGGGACTATAATAAAATAGTTTTGGTTGAAATATGTGTAAATTAGTAACTGGAGATTCACCTGCTCCAGCCAAAATATCTCCAAACCAAAATTTATCTTTTCCTTTTTTGAGTTTGATGTTAATGGCAATATTATCTTGATTATTTTGAACTGAACTTAACTGCGATATTTCTGAATAATTCTTTAGTATCTGAACTTTATCAACAGCACTTGAAGGAATATTTTTTGAAGCAATTTTTGAATCCCCATCAAAAAAATCTTTACCCTCAACCATCACTTTTGAAACAGTTTTTCCTTCAACTTCAATTTCTCCATCGTCATTAATTTCAACTCCTGGTAAATTTTTTAAAACGTCCTCTAATTTTCTTTCTGTTCCTGTTTTGAAAGAATCAGCATCATAAATTAAAGTATCTCCACTAATTACTACGGGCATCTCATAAGTTAATTGAACGGCATCTAGAATGTTATTTTCATTTAATCTAACGTTCTTTACTATATCATACTCTTTGGAAATAATTAATTGAGAAAATGTAGCCATCCCTATATAGCTAACCTGGAAATTATAACTTTTATTTTTTCTTAATTGTATTTTATATTCTCCCTTTTCATTGGAAGTTCCAAAAGACTCTAATATATCTGTTTCAGCATCAATCAAAATTATATTTGCTAATTCTAGAGGATTTCCGATACTGTCTGTTACTTTACCAGACATTTTGATTTGAGAAAATGAGCTTATGGAAAAGAAAAAACATAAAATAATAATTATTTTATTCATGATTTAGTTTTTAAAGCAATCGAAATCATTTCATTGGGAATTCTAGGGTTCATTATTTTAAACCACAAAACAGGAATGAATGATATTAAAATACTTGTTGGATATCCAAAAGGCAACTGTGGAGAATTGTCAATTGATTTAAGGTTTTGATATTCAATTGTTGATGATCTGTGATGATCGCTATGTCGTGTAAGCTCATATAAAACAATTCTTCCTAGTATGTGATTTGAATTCCAAGAGTGCTTCTCTTGAACTCTTTCATACCTTCCAGAATTTAGTTTTGTCCTCAGCAACCCATAATGTTCAATGTAGTTAACTGACTCAAACATTAAAATTGCAATGATAGCCACTACAATGATTAAAATCAAACCCTTTAATCCAAAAACTATTAAGCCAGTTACTAAGTAGATAAATTGAATTATTCCGTACCAAAGCATATCATTTTGAAGAGAAAAAAATGGCAGGTTTTTATCTTGTAATCTTTTTCTTTGAATTTTCATTGCCCCATTTAACTCTCCACAAACAGCACTTATCCAAAAAGAATATAAAGGTTCGTTGTACTTTGCTGTTACGGGATCATTAGGAGTAGCAACATTCAAGTGATGACCAAAGTTATGTTCGAGATAAAAATGCATGTATAAAGATGGAATTAGTAAAAATTTTCCGAGGCATCTTTCAAACAAATTTTTTCTGTGACATAGTTCATGTGCAACATTAATACCGTTGGAAACAATTACCATTCCAACAGTAAATAAAATTCCAAGAAAATCTAATGAAATCATATTAATAGGAATAGATTTAATTAGAGCATAAATTAAAACTCCAAAAACTAAGAGGATGTTTATGTAAAGCATCCAGTTAAAAATCCAGTGAATACCTTTTGATGAACGACTCTTGAATTTATCGTCTAATTTTAGAAATGTTAAAACAGCTTCAATTACAGGGATCCCGATGAAAATATAAATTGGAGTCAGAAAATAAAAAAAACCTTCAATAGTCAAGCCTATAATAGCACTTATTGGTATACTATATGCCATTAAATATTTTAAATCACTTAAATGAAATTTTTTTTGCATATGTAAATTTAAAATTTATCTTTTCGACCTTGGTCCTCTGTACATTTCTCTCATCTCCTTAACCTTAACCTCGACAATTTTATCATATTCGTTTTTAGAAACAACCTCTCCTTTCCTAGGCTCATTTATCTGAATTTTCTTTTCCGGGTTCATTACAACTTTGGTGCATAATATGACCGTTTTTTCATAGTTTAACTCCAAAATAAGTCCCGGTAATCCATCAAACTCAGAAGGGCCATTTGCAATTGGGATCTGAGGAGAATACCAAGCATTAACTTTTATATAATCATTTTGTATATCAGTAGAATCACTTTTCTCTAACTTTCTCCATTCACTAGAGATAGTTTTTTTCCTTGGAATATCAGCAGTAGCTTTAAAACAAAGATAATTGCCTATCATTTTTTGTTCTTTTTCCAAAACCCAATTAAATTTATTTACAGAATCAGTTATTAAAAATTTCTTACCCATAAATTCTGAGTCTTGTATGAATTTTTTGGTTTTTAAATTTTTAAAAATAGGGCCGCTATTCCCTGACATCATTTTACCCCACCCACTTCTGCCACCAGATCCTGGGGCATCTAGTCTTTCCTGCTCTTTGTACACAGATTTTTCTCTTTCAAAAGTTAATATAAATGTAGGCTCCAAATATGGCCTCATCCTCTCTTTCATCATCTTTTTTCTCTCTGATGACATCTTATCACCCCATGAACCAAAGTCCATTGTTGTCTTTGTCTTGTAGTATGCTTTCCCCTGAAAGTCTTGAGCTGTGATTGAAAAGCTGCCTAGGATTAAAAAAAATAATATAAAAGTTCTTTTCATTTTTTATTGTAAATATAATTGTAAGATTAACTTGTTAATCTAATTCAGAGTTAAATTAATCATAATATTTTGTACTTTAATAATATGAGATATTTAATTGTTTTTTTTCTATTCATATTTTTTTCAAGTACTTCACAGGAAAAGTTTTATTTGGAAATGACAAAAAAATTAATCAAACATGAAGATAAAATTAAATTGCACTGTGACAAGTTTGACAACTGTTACTATTTAAGTAATCAAGAGTTAATCAAAAATAATAATGAAAGATTTAATAGTGTTAAGATCGGAGAAATAACAAAAATTGACTTTTACAATCCAATGGAAATAAAAATATGGTATGAAAAATTTAATATGTTAATATTGTTGGATAATAAACTTAATGAGATTATAAAGCTAGACTTCAATAAATTAACCGATAATATTGAAGTAACAAATATCTCAAATTCCAATAAAAACTTTATTTGGATTTTTGACGAAAATAATGACGAGATATTAAAGTATGATTTTTTTAAAAAAAGAATTTTAAATAATATTAAAATTAAATTAACAGGGAAATTACATGACATCATTAGTGATTATAATTCCTTATGGATTTTAACATCAAATGAGTTAATGAAAGTTGATTATAATGGTTTGTTAGATTACAAAATCCCAAATTCTACTAACTTTAATAAAATAAGATTTTTTAAAAAAAATATTTTTTTAGCATCTGATGATAGTGTAGGATATATAAACGAAAAAGAATTAAAAATAAATTTATTCAAAATACCAAAATTATTTATTAAAGATTTTTTTGTAATCAATGAATCCTTGTATATTTATGAAGAGGATTTTTATAATAGATTTTTAATTAAAAAAATTAGCATATGCATATAGCAATAGCAGGCAATATTGGTGCTGGTAAGACAACTCTTACAAAGCTTTTATCAAAACATTATAAATTTAAAAAGGAACTTGAGGATGTTTTAAAAAACCCTTATTTAGATGATTTCTACAACCAAATGGAAAGGTGGAGTTTTAATCTTCAAGTATATTTTTTGAATAGTAGATTTAGACAAATTAAGGATATTCAAAAAAAGGGGATTAATGTAATTCAGGACAGAACTATATATGAAGATTCAAACATCTTTGCTCCCAATCTTCATGCTATGGGATTAATGACAAATAGAGACTTTAAAAATTATAAATCCCTTTTTAGTCTAATGGAGGAAGACGTAGCGCCCCCAGATTTACTTATTTATTTAAGAAGTTCAATTCCTAACCTAGTTTCACAAATTCATAAAAGAGGTAGGGATTATGAAAACTCTATTAGTATTGATTATTTGAGCAGGCTAAATGAACGATATGAAGCATGGATTCATAACTACAAAAAAGGAAAGTTACTTATTATCGAGATTGATAACTTAGATTTTGTTGAAAACAAAAAAAACCTTAACAAAATTATTTCTTTGATAGATGAAAAAATAAAATAAATAAAAGCCTTTATTTATTAGGTATTTCTAAATCTTGATCTTATATAAACTGATCAATTTCGTTAATACCCCTTTTTTACCTCACTAATTATTTCCTCTTGTGAACCATTTATTGTTTCGGCGTTGCTCATCGATCCAGAATTTGCTTGATCAGTTGTTATTGTCCAAACATCATTTTGTGCTTCAGTTGGAACTTCTTTATTATGCTGATGGTCAATAGTAGTGTGACTAGAATCCATAGAGTGACCGCCAAGAATTGGTGCAATTACAAGCCCAATCAAACATGTAAGTTTAATGAGTATATTCATGGATGGGCCAGAGGTATCTTTGAAAGGATCTCCAACTGTATCACCAGTGACTGAAGCTTTGTGTGCTTCAGACCCCTTGAAAGTCATTTTTCCATTTATTTCAACACCTGCTTCAAAAGATTTTTTTGCATTATCCCATGCTCCACCAGCATTGTTTTGAAAAATAGCCCATAAAACTCCACTTACTGTAACTCCTGCCATATATCCACCAAGCATCTCAGCAATCTGCTGATTTTCAATTCCGATTAACATTGGTAAAGCTGTTATAATTATTGGAGTACCAATTGCTAAAACACCAGGCAACATCATTTCTCTTAAGGATGCTTTAGTTGATATATCAACACATTTATCGTATTCGGGTTTTGCCTTTCCTTTCATGATTCCAGGGATTTCTTTAAATTGTCTTCTGACTTCATATACCATTTCCATGGCTGCTTTACCAACTGCATTCATTGCAAGAGCTGAGAAAACAACTGGTACCATACCTCCAATGAATAACATGGCCAAAACCGGTGCTTTAAAAATATTAATTCCCTCAATTCCAGTGAATGTAACATATGCTGCGAATAAAGCGAGTGAGGTAAGCGCTGCAGAGGCAATAGCAAAACCCTTACCAGTAGCAGCCGTTGTATTACCAACAGAGTCGAGAATATCAGTTCTTTCCCGAACAATTGGTTTTTGACCACTCATTTCTGCAACACCACCCGCATTGTCAGAGATTGGGCCAAAAGCATCGATTGCTAGTTGCATTCCTGTGGTAGCCATCATAGCAGATGCAGATAATGCAACACCGTAAAATCCAGCAAATGCATATGCTGCCCAAATTGCAGCTGCAAATAATATGACAGACCCAAATGTTGAGATCATTCCAGTGGCAAGGCCAGCAATAATGTTTGTGGCTGCACCAGTACTTGATTTTTGAACAATTTCCAAAACTGGCCTTTTACCCAAACCAGTATAATATTCAGTGATAGCTGAAATAAACCAACCAACAATTAATCCAGTTAATGCAGCAAAAAATACGTTTAAAGATGAAATATCCTTGACTCCTTCACCGAAAAACTCCATCTGTAAGGTTTCTGGTAACATATAGTCAATAAGGAAATATGAAGAAATTGCAACTAAAATTATCGAGATTCCATTTCCCTTATTAAGCGCACCCATAACTTCTGCTTCTTTGGCATTATTAGAATTAATTTTTACAAATAATGTCCCAATTAATGATATAATTATTCCAAGTCCAGCAATAGCCATTGGTAATAAAATTGGACCAATTCCACCAAAGGAATCGTCAATCGATCCACCCATATCAATAATTACGTAATTACCTAATACCATTGCTGCTAAAACTGTAGCAACATAAGATCCAAATAAATCTGCACCCATTCCTGCGACATCCCCAACGTTATCCCCTACATTATCAGCAATAGTAGCTGGATTTCTAGGATCATCTTCAGGAATACCTGCTTCAACTTTACCAACCAAATCAGCCCCTACATCGGCTGCTTTAGTATAAATTCCACCTCCTACTCTAGCAAAAAGTGCTATCGATTCTGCACCTAATGAAAAACCTGCTAGAGTTTCTAAAACAACAATCATGGTATCACTAGCTGAGCCATAGTCACTAGATGACCAAACTCCACCCATGAAATAATTAAAAAATATTATAAAAAAAGTGGTTAGACCCAAAACAGCAAGACTTGCAACACCTAACCCCATGACTGTGCCGCCAGCAAAAGAAATTTTTAAAGATTCTGGAAGTGATGTTTTAGCAGCCTGCGTTGTTCTAACATTTGTTTTGGTAGCTATTTTCATCCCTATGTTTCCTGCAAATGCAGAAAAGAATGCCCCAAAAATAAATGAAACTACAATTAAAATATGTGTTGTTGGAACAACAAATGATATACCTGCTAAAACAATACTGACAATCAGAACAAAGATTGACAGTAATCTGTATTCAGCATTCAAAAAAGCAAGGGCTCCCTGATAAATATGATCAGAAATTTCTTTCATTTTACCGTCACCAGAATCTTGCTTAAGTACCCAAGATCTTCGAATAAAAACATAAATCAGTCCTAAAACTGACATAATTATAGGCATGTAAATCATCATAGCATCCATAGGTATTTTTTTTAAATTGGACGCAAAAATAGTGAAATAGTGTTAATTTCCGAAAACTCTTCTAATTATTTGTAAAGCACTTTTTTTACAGCATTTATAACGTCATTGCTGTTTGGCAACCACTCCTTCAGTAAAACTGGGGAATATGGAGCAGGAGTATCTGCTGTATTTATCTTTTCAATAGGGGCATCTAAAAAATCAAATGCTTGCGATTGAACTTGATAAGTTATTTCAGTTGAAACATTTCCAAAGGGCCATGCCTCTTCTAAAATCACTAATCTATTTGTTTTTTTAACTGAATCAATAATTGTTTTGTAATCCATTGGACGCACAGTTCTGAGGTCAATAATTTCGCACTCAATTCCTTCGCTTGATAAAAGCTCAGCTGCCTTGTAAGCCTCCTTTATAATTTTTCCAAACGAAACAACCGTAACGTCATTGCCTTCTCTCTTAATATCAGCTAAGCCAATGGGTATTGTATATTCTCCCTCTGGTACCTCACCTTTATCACCATACATTTGTTCACTTTCCATAAAAATTACGGGATCATCGTCTCGAATTGCTGATTTTAGTAATCCCTTTGCATCATATGGATTTGATGGAACTATTACTTTTAAACCTGGTGTATTGGCAAACCAATTTTCAAAAGCTTGTGAATGTGTAGCAGCTAACTGGCCAGCAGAACCCGTTGGACCCCTAAAAACAATTGGGCATTTAAATTGACCACCTGACATTTGTCGAATTTTAGCAGCATTATTAATTATTTGATCAATGCCAACTAGAGAAAAATTGAATGTCATATACTCTACAATCGGACGATTTCCCGTCATGGTTGAACCAATTGCAATACCAGCAAATCCTAATTCAGAAATAGGTGTGTCAATAACTCTTTTAGGGCCAAATTCATCCAACATTCCTTTAGATGCTTTGTAAGCCCCATTATATTCAGCAACTTCTTCACCCATGAGAAAAATACTTTCATCTTTTCTCATCTCCTCACTCATTGCTTCACAAATAACTTCCCTGAACTGCAGAGTCCTCATAATTAAAATTTTTACAAAAATAGTAAAGCATTAATAATAAATTATTATTAAGCTAAAAATATTTGGCAAATAAAGTTTATTGAATGACAAATTCGTAAATTTGCAGTGTAACATTTATTTTTCTTATGAAGATTTTGGTTTGTATTAGCCATGTCCCTGACACAACTTCAAAAATTAATTTTTCTGAAAATAATACACTATTTGATAATGATGGTGTGCAATTTATCATTAACCCAAATGACGAGTTTGGACTTATTAGAGCAATCTGGTTTAAAGAAAAAATGGGTGCAACTGTAGATGTTATTAATGTAGGAACAAAAAATACTGAGCAAACATTGAGAAAAGCTTTGGCAATTGGTGCAGATAAAGCTATCAGAATTAACACTATTTCAAAATGCTCAAAAGTGGTTGCCAAATCAATATCAAAATATTTAGAATTGAATCAATATGACTTGATTATCGCTGGTAGAGAATCTATTGATTATAATGGAGGTATGATTCCCGGGATGATCTCTGCGCTATCTAAAATTAATTTTATTGATAAATGCACCCATATAGAAATTTCCAATAATAATGTTAAGGCAGTCAGAGAAATTGAGGGTGGTGTAGAAAATATTTCAACAACATTGCCGCTCATAATCAGCTCACAAAAAGGTCTAGTTGAGGAAAAAGATTTAAGGATTCCGAATATGAGAGGTATTATGATGGCTAGAAAAAAAAAGCTGATTGTTATTGAAGATTACGGATTTAAAACATCTTCTCAAACAATTAAATTTGAAAAACCTTTATCCAAAAATAAGGTTACATTAATTCCTAGCGATAACGTTGACAAATTGATTGAGCTATTAAATAAAGAGGCTAAAGTTATATGATATGGGCATTTTAATATACGCTGAAGTTGAAAAAGGGAAACTTAAAAAAGACTGTTTTGAGTTGGCCTCATATGCCTCTCAAATTGCAGATATTTTTAGTTTTGAAGTACATGCCGTGTGCTTCAATGCGGACAACCCTGAAGAACTTTCAAACTATGGTATAAAAAAAATATATAACTACAGAAATAAAAATTACTTTAATTTTGATGCTACTATTTATTCAGATTATATATCGAAAATTTTTATTAAAAAATTTAGATTTTTAATTTTGAGCTCGAGTTCTAACTCAAGATATCTTGGGGGAATTCTTTCAATTACGTTAAATGCATCGTACATTTCAAATGTAATTTCAAAATTTGAATCTAATTCTTCAATTAAAGTCATTAGAAACTCATTTACAAACAAAGCATTTGAAACAGTTGAAGCATTAGAAAAAAATGTAATACTTTCCATTGCAAAAAATTCGTTTGAAATAATAAAAAAATCTTTCACAGCAGAAATTGAGGAAATAAATTTTGAAATGATTAATCCAATGAATAATGTTACATCAATTGAAAAATCTGAAAATAAAGTTTCTATTTCTGATGCAGATATAGTAGTTTCTGGGGGCAGAGGTCTTAAAGGACCTGAAAACTGGCATTTAATTGAGGATTTAGCAAATGTTCTAGGAGGTGCTACCGCTTGTTCAAAACCCGTTTCAGACCTGGGATGGAGACCACACAGTGAACACGTTGGGCAGACCGGAAAGCCCGTTTCATCCAATCTTTATGTAGCAATTGGTATTTCTGGAGCTATACAACATCTTGCTGGAGTTAATGCTTCTAAAACTAAATTAGTAATTAATACTGATCCTGAAGCCCCATTTTTTAAAGCTGCAGATTATGGGATTGTTGGGGATGCATTTGAAGTTGTCCCTGATTTAATTAATAAAATAAAAGAATTTAAATCCTTAAACTCATAAATATGAGCCTCATTGAATTACATATTAATGGTATTTCGTATAGTCAAACAGAGAACGGTGCATACGCATTAATTCTTAGCGAAACCGAGGGAGAAAGAAAATTACCTATTGTAATCGGAACTAATGAAGCACAATCCATTGCTATTGCAATTGAAAAAGAGATTAAGCCTCCTCGTCCATTAACCCACGATCTGTTCAAAAATTTCTGCAATATTTTTGATATAAAAATTATAAAAGTTATTATTTACAAGTTAGAGGACGGAGTATTTTTTTCAAGTGTTATTTGCGAGAAAGATGGCAAGGAAGAAATAATTGATTCAAGATCAAGTGATGCAATAGCATTAGCAATTCGATTTGAAGCACCAATATATACTTATGAAAAGATATTGAAAAAGGCAGGAATCATAATAAAAATTGAAAAAGATGTTGAAGAAAAATCATTAATTAACGATTTGCTTGAAGATAAAAAAATTGAAACCAATAAGAAATCTTTGGAAGAACTCAAAGAGCTTTTGAATTCAGCAATAAATAATGAGGATTATGAATCAGCAGCAAAAATAAGAGATGAGATATCTAAAAGAAAATAAAATATTTTTAATCACACTAATATTAACATTCTTTAGTATTAATTCATATTCCCAAACGAGTGAGATTTATCCAAGTCAAGGATTTGGATTAGAGAGTTTTTACAGAGGTTGTTTAGGTATTACTTTTTTAATGTTGTTAACTTATTTTTTAAGTGCAAACAAGAAGGCAATTAATTGGAAAACTGCTATTACTGGACTGCTACTTCAATTGGTTCTTGCTATAGGTGTATTAAAGGTTTCATGGATCAAAGCTGTTTTTGAAAGTGCAGGAAAAGTATTTGTAAAAATTTTGGACTTTACCATGGAGGGAACAAGATTCCTTTTTGGAGATCTAGTTAGTGCAGAGAACTTTGGAAATGTATTTATTTTTTCAATTTTACCTACTGTAATATTTTTTGCAGCTCTTACATCAATACTATTTTATTTAGGTGTTATTCAAAAAATTGTAAAAGCAATGGCTTTTCTGCTTTCCAAGCTATTAGGTGTTTCAGGGCCAGAAAGTTTGAGTGTTGCTGGTAATATATTTTTAGGGCAAACAGAATCACCATTAATGATTAAGGCCTATTTAGAAAAAATGTCCAAATCGGAAATCTTATTGGTAATGATTGGAGGGATGGCCACTGTAGCTGGTGGAGTTTTAGCTGCATATATTGGTTTCTTGGGTGGTGATGATCCTGAAATGAAAATTTTTTATGCTAAGCATCTTTTAACAGCCTCTGTGATGGCAGCACCTGGAGCAATAGTAATTTCCAAGATATTATACCCTGAAACAGAAAAAATTAATACTGATATTAAAATTTCACAAAATAAAATTGGTACTAATTTTTTAGATGCAATTTCAATTGGAACCTCAGAAGGGCTAAAACTTGCCGCAAATATCGCTGCAATGCTTCTTGTGTTTATTGCTTTTATTGCACTTATAAATTATTTGCTCAATGGGTTTGGGTCCATAACAAATATTAATGATTGGATTTCTAAAAACACTGTTTATAGCAATTTATCCCTTGAGCTAATTTTAGGATATATTTTCTCACCTTTTATGTGGCTAATTGGTGTTGCAAAAGAGGATTGTACTCTAATGGGACAATTATTAGGAATTAAACTTGCCGCAAGTGAATTTATAGGATATATCCAATTATCTGGATTAAAAGATGCCACAAGTGTTATTCATTTAAATTATCAAAAATCAATTATTATAGCAACTTATATGCTGTGCGGCTTCGCAAATTTTGCCTCCATAGGAATTCAAATTGGAGGAATTGGAGCATTGGAACCAAAGCAAAGAAAAAATCTTTCAAAATTTGGGTTTAAAGCTTTAATTGGTGGAACATTAGCATCATTATTATCAGCAACAATTGCAGGGATGATAATTGGCTAAAAAGTTAATAACTTTTCATTACGTAATTTACTTAACCTCTATCTATTAATTATTTTTACTTCACAACTTTATGAAGCAATATTTAGAATTAGTAAGACATGTCCTCCAAAATGGGGAAGTAAAAGAAGATAGAACGGGAACAGGAACAAAAAGCATTTTTGGATACCAAATGAGATTTGATTTAAGTAAGGGTTTTCCAATGGTAACCACAAAAAAATTACACTTAAAATCGATTATTTACGAATTATTATGGTTTTTAAAAGGGGATACTAACATTGACTATTTAAAAGAAAATGGTGTAAATATTTGGAATGCATGGGCTGATAAAAATGGAGATCTTGGGCCGGTTTATGGCTTTCAATGGCGAAATTGGAATAATGATGGAATTGATCAAATAAAAATTTTGATGGAAGATTTAGTTAATAATCCAAACAGCAGAAGACATTTAATTTCGGCATGGAATCCTTCAGTCCTACCTGACACAAGTATATCATTTGAATCAAATATTGCAAACGGGAAAGCAGCATTACCACCATGCCATGCTTTTTTTCAATTTTATGTATCCAATCAAAAACTTTCATGTCAATTATATCAAAGAAGCGCAGACGTTTTCTTGGGTGTTCCTTTTAATATTGCATCTTATTCCTTACTCACCATGATGATTGCCCAAGTATGTAATCTAAAATTAGGTGATTTTGTGCATACCTTTGGAGACGCTCATATCTACAGCAACCATTTTGAACAAATGAATATTCAATTAAAAAGAGAACCCAGGTCACTTCCAACTATGAAATTGAACCCGTCAGTAAACGATATTTTTGATTTTAGATTTGAAGATTTTTCTCTAGAGGACTACGACCCACACCCTCATATTAAAGGAAAGGTTGCAGTCTAATCTATTTCTATGACTCAATCAAATCAAATTATCACAATTATAGTCGCTGCATCTGAAAATAATGTTATTGGCAAAAACAATGACTTAATTTGGCGACTTCCAAACGACTTGAAAAGATTCAAAGAGCTAACTTCAGGTCATAGTATAATAATGGGTAGAAAAACATTTGAATCATTACCAGGAATTTTACCCAATAGAAAACACATTGTCTTGACAAGAAAACGCAAAGATGAATTTGCAGAAAATATTTCAGTTGTAAATAACTTTGAAGAAGCTTTACATGAAGCTAGAAACGATTTAAATCCATTTATAATTGGAGGAGGTGAAATCTATAAAAGTGGAATCAAATTTGCGGAAAAAATCGAACTAACCAGAGTTCATAAGAATTTTGATGGAGATACTTTCTTTCCCGAAATTGATTCAGATATATGGACTTTAATTAATAAAGTGGAAAATAATTCTGACGAAAAACATCTATATAACTATACTTTTGAAACTTATATTAAGAAATTATGAAAGCATATATATTTCCAGGGCAGGGAGCTCAATTTGTCGGAATGGGTAAAGAATTATATGATGGAAATTCCTATGCTAAAGAACTTTTTCAAAATGCCAATAATATTTTAGGTTTTAATATTACAGAAATAATGTTTGAGGGTGATAGTGAGAGTTTAAAAAAAACAAATGTAACACAACCTGCTATATTTATTCACTCTACAATCCTTGGAAAAATCAATGATGATTTGATAAAACCTGACATGGTTGCAGGGCATTCATTAGGTGAATTTTCAGCACTTGTGATTAATAAATGTATCTCTTTTGAAGATGGTTTAGAGTTGGTAAAGTTACGTGCTAATGCAATGCAAAGGGCTTGTGAATTAACACCTGGAACCATGGCAGCGATACTTGGAATTAGTTTTGAAGAAGTTGAGAAAGTTTGTAACTCTATTGCTGAGATCGTTGTTCCTGCAAATTATAATTGTCCAGGACAATTAGTAATTTCTGGATCTATTAATGGTATAAACTTAGCTTGTGATAAATTGAAAAATCTAGGTGCGAGAAGAGCAATAATATTACCTGTTGGAGGAGCATTTCACTCACCGTTGATGGAGCCTGCAAAAAAGGAATTAGAGTCAGCAATTAATAAAATTAATTTTTCATCTCCAATATGTCCTATTTACCAAAATGTAAATGCCAAAGCATCCATTGATAAAAATGAAATTAAAAAAAATTTAATTTTACAATTAACTAGTCCAGTACTATGGTCGCAATCGGTTGAAGCGATGTGTACAAATTCAGCTACTACATTTATTGAAGTTGGTCCTGGAAAAGTTCTTCAGGGATTAGTTAAAAAAATTAATCCTGATGTTTCACTTGAATCTTTTGATATTTAAATTATGTTAAAAAACAATAGATACTACAAAATCTCTTCATTAATAATATTAAGTATCTTTTTTGATCAGTACTCAAAATTTTGGATAAGGAATAATATTGAAAGCTATAATGAAATAGAGCTTATTGGTAGTTTTTTCACCTTAATCAGAGTTGAGAACTCAGGAGCTTTTTTAGGAATGGGTAGTGAATTATCTTATATTCCTAAATTAATATTGTTAATTATATTTCCAGTTCTGGTATTGGTTGCTGTAAGCATATATACTTATGTGGATAAAAAGCTTGATAATTTATCATTAGTTGGATTTTCCTTGATTATCGGTGGAGGAGTTGCAAATATTTTTGACCGTATTGTTTATGGATCAGTTACTGATTTTTTATTCATAAACTTTGGCAGTTTTTTAAAAACAGGCATCTTCAACATTGCAGATCTTTCTGTCACCACAGGAATGATTTTAATTTTAATCGCTAGCTTTAAAAAAAGTACTTAATTTTAAATATTAAAAAGTATACATAAAATTCTTTAGTGAGTTAAGATGTAATTCCTTTAACAAAAGATCTAATTGAAGAAATACCATTTTTTTGTATATGTTTAATAAAAGCACTCCCAATTATAGATCCATTTGCATACTTATTCACTGTTAAAAAGGTTTCCCTATTTGAAATACCAAATCCAATTATTTTTGGGGTTTTTAATTTTAAATTCTTTATTCTTTTAAAATAATCAATATTTTTCTTGTTAAAATTATTTTCACCACCTGTTATACTTGATGAACTTACCATATAAATAAATCCATCTGAGATTGAGTCAATGTACCTTATTCTATCCTCTGACGTTTGAGGAGTAATTAAAAATATATTGATTAAATTATTTTGTTGGAAAAAAAATTTATAATCACTTATATATATTTCAGGTGGTAAATCAGGAATAATCAATCCGTCAATACCTACCTCTTTACATTTTTTACAAAATAAATCAATCCCATATTGAAAAATAGGATTAAAGTACCCCATTATTATTAATGGTATATCAGTATGATTTCTTATATCAATAAGCTGTTCAAATAATAATTGTGTAGACATTCCATTAGCTAAAGCAATTTTTGAACTATTTTGAATTGTTTGACCATCAGCTAATGGATCACTAAATGGTAACCCTAGCTCAATCATATCAACTTTACTAGCATCTAGTTTTTTGATGATCTGCACTGTATCATTTAAACAAGGAAACCCAACGGTAAAATAAATAGAAAGAATATCTTCCGATTGTTTTAATTTTTTTTTAATTCTATTCATTAAATTTTAAAATAATCTGTATAATTTTCTAAATCTTTATCTCCTCTACCTGATAGGTTTACCACTACTACGTCCTTTGGTTTAAATTTTTTATTTTCAAAAATAGCAAATGCATGAGCAGTTTCAATAGCTGGTATAATGCCCTCAGTTTGCGATAACATCAAGCCTGCGGCCATTGCCCCATCATCATCAATAGAAATAAATTGCCCTCTATTTGAAGTAAAAAGATTAGCATGCATAGGTCCTATTCCTGGGTAATCTAAACCAGCAGAAATTGAGTATGGCTCAGTTATTTGCCCATCATCAGTTTGCATCAGCAGAGTTTTACTTCCATGGATAATTCCAAGTTTTCCAAGCTTTGTAGTAGCAGCTGATTTTCCAGAATTTATTCCTTTTCCTGATGCTTCAACACAAATTATTTTAACTCTTTTGTCATCCAAATAATCGTAAAAAGTTCCCGCAGCATTACTTCCACCTCCGACACAGGCAACTAGATAATCAGGATAATCTCTTCCTTCAACCTGCATAAGTTGTTCTTTAATTTCTTTTGATATTACAGATTGGAATCTTGCAACCATATCAGGAAATGGGTGTGGCCCAACTACACTTCCAACAATATAATGTGTATCAATTGGATTATTTATCCAATCTCTCATTGCCTCATTCGTTGCATCCTTCAAAGTTGAACTTCCAGAGGTGACTGAAATTACCTCAGCTCCTAACATTTTCATTCTTGCAACATTTGGAGACTGTCTTTTAATATCTGTGGCACCCATATAAACAATACATTTTAAGCCCATTAATGCACATACAGTTGCAGTAGCTACTCCATGTTGACCTGCACCAGTTTCAGCGATAATCCTAGATTTCTTTAATCTTTTTGCAAGAAGTATTTGACCAATAGTATTATTAATTTTATGTGAACCAGTGTGATTTAAATCTTCTCTTTTTAAATAAATTTTAGCTGAATATTTTCGAGACAAATTTTTTGAAAAATATAATGGAGAGGGTCTGCCTACATAATTCTTTAAAAGTTCATTAAATTCTTTTAAAAAACTCTGATCATTAATAATTTTTAAATAATTATCATTCAGTTCTTCTATATTGTGTAATAACATTTCTGGAATGTAAGCACCTCCAAAACTTCCATAGTATCCCTTAGAATTTATATTATAACTCATTAATAAAATTTTTAATTAATTGAAAATCTTTTATCCCATAGTCAATTTCAAATTGACTATTAATGTCTAATGCAACACAATTTTTTGAAATAACAGAATTTAAAAATATCTTAAGGTTTTTAAGAGACTTAATTCCTATACCACCACTTAAAAAAAATTGTTTATTTATTTTATAATTACTTAATATATTCCAATCAAAGGATATGCCATTACCACCAGGCAAATTACCTGCAGTGTCAAACAAAAAGTAATCACAGCTTAAATAGTTTTTGAGAACACTAAAATTAAAGTTTGCATCAATAGCAAAAGCTTTAATAATTTTAATGTCCTTAATTTTAGAAATAAATTTTGGTGTTTCATTTCCATGTAATTGAATGAAATCTAATTTGTGTTTATTTACCATTTTATTTATGTATTCAATTTCAGGATCAACAAAAACACCAACTTTCTTTATATTTTTATTTATTGTTGGGATGTTGTGTTTATTGATATACCTTTTTGAGTTGTTGTAAAAAATAAATCCCATAAAATCAGGCCCTAATTCTGCAATCAATTTGATATTTTCTGCATATTTCATACCACAAACTTTTAGTTTCATTGCTCTATTTTTTTTATTAAATTCTTTGCAGCTGTTCCAGGATCTGCTGATTTCATGAAATATTCTCCAATTAAGAAACCCTCAAATCCATACAATCTCAAATCATTAATCGATTCATAGCTATGAAACCCACTTTCTGAAATTTTTATAAAATCATTAGGGATTTTTTTTGAAATATTTTTTGAAATATTAATATCTGTTTTAAATGTTTTCAAATCTCTATTATTTACTCCAATCAGATCAACATATTGGCATAGTGCCTTATCTAATTCCCTCTCACAATGGATTTCAACTAACACTTCTAAATTTAATTCTTTTGCTAGTTTTGATAGATTATTTATTTCTTTTTTCGATAAGATTGAGGCAATTAATAATACTACATCAGCTCCCAATGATTTTGATTCAATAATTTGAAATTCATCTATAATAAAATCCTTTCTTAAAACTGGACCTGAGAAAATTTCTTTGGAAATTTTTAAATCTTGGTTAGATCCACCAAAAAAATGGTAATCCGTTAAAACAGAAATACCGGAAACTTTCGCTTTTTTATAGCCATTAATTACATCCTCTACATACAAATAATCATTAATTATATTTTTTGAGGGAGACTTTCTTTTGTGTTCAGCAATGATTCCTGATTTACTAGATTTTAAATTTTTTTTTAGGGAAACCGTAAGCTTTTCAAATAGTTTTGTGGATTGTAAATCATTGATTGTATAATTAGATTTGAGAATATTTATCTCATTTTTTTTATACTTAATTATTTTATTTAGGATATTCATTTACTCATACCTATTAGTTTATTAAATGAATTGAGTGCTTTTTTGCTAAACAAAGAATCTTTAGCAAGCTCACAAGCTTGATTAAGGTCTACCCCTTTTGCAATAGAAATTGCTAATGCAGAATTTGCCAATACCACATTGATTTGTTCTTTAGTCCCATTTAGATTTAAAATATCATAAAAAATCTTTGCAGCTTCCTTGACAGAGTTTCCTCCAAAAATTTTATCGGGAGATATTTTCCCGAAATTAAGATCACTTGGTTTTAATAAAAACTCTTTATTATTAAAAGCAACTTTAGTTTCAGAAGTAAGAGAAATTTCATCATAGCCATCCAAAGAATATACTATAGAATATTGAAGTTTAGTTGTTTTTTCAAAGACAGACTTATATAATCGAAATACATCTAATCCATAAACACCTACAAGCTGAAAATCAGGTTGACAAGGATTCACCAATGGGCCCAGAATATTAAAAAATGTTTTTAACCCTAAGGCTTTTCTAACAGGTGCAACATTTTTCATTGCTGGATGAAATAAAGGTGCATGTAAAATGCATATGTTTGCTTTATCTAAACAATCGTTTAGAAAATTAAAATCATTACTAAATTTGATCCCAAAATATTCTAAAAGGTTTGATGAACCACAAGCTGATGAAACAGAGTAATTTCCATGTTTAGTTACATGGATACCTGCACCAGCTGTAACGAATGAAGCCAATGTTGATATATTAAAGGTATTTTTATTATCTCCACCAGTTCCACACAAATCAATTGTTTGAAAATCCTTGAAATCTATTTTCACACATAATTCAAGAAGGGCACTTTTAAAACCAATTATTTCCTCTGAAGTAACACCTCTCATCATAAAAATAGTCAAGAAAGATGCTATTTGTTCATCGTTATATTTACCACTTGAAATTTCAATTAGTATATTTCTAGATTCTATTTGATCTAGATTTTCGTGATTGATAAGTCGCTGAATTATTTCTTTCATTTTAGCTCTTGACCCAATTCTCAATTAATTTTTTTCCATGGGGAGTTAGTATTGATTCCGGATGAAACTGCACACCTTTTACATCATATTTTTTATGTCTAATTGACATAATTTGGTTGTTGTTATCTATTGATGTGATTTCTAAATCTTCAGAAATTGTATCAACAACCCATGAATGATACCTTGCAGCAAGGAAGTTATTTTTGATTCCTTTAAAAATTAATTCATCCCCAACACAGATATTTATTTCAGTTGAAACACCATGAAAAACATCATCTAAGTTTTTAAGAGTTCCTCCGTATACCTCTGCAATTGCTTGTTGACCCAAACATACTCCTAGAATACTTTTCGTTGACCCATATTTTGAAATAACTTCTTTTAAAAGACCAGCTTCATCAGGAATTCCAGGACCAGGAGAAAGTAAAATTTTAGGAAAGTTTACAATATCTTCTATTATAAACTTATCATTTCTAAACACAGACACATCACAATTTAATTCCTTTAACAAGTGAACCAAATTATAAGTAAAACTATCATAATTGTCTATAACTAATACTTTTTTCATACCTGTAAATTATTTGCTATTTCTATTGACTTTGTTAGGGCGTTTAATTTGTTATAAACTTCCTGTAATTCATTTTCATTTTCTGACTTATCTACAATACCTGCACCCGCTTGCCAATACAAATAATTGTCTTTACTTAAAAAAGTTCTTATCATTATTGCGTGATTATAATTTCCGTGGAAATCCAATAAACCAATTGCTCCTCCGTAGTATCCCCTATTTGTTTTTTCATATTTTTCAATTAAATTCATTGCCATATGCTTTGGCGCACCGGACAGGGTTCCTGCAGGAAAAGTGTCAGCAATAATTTTTAAATTATTATTAAGGGTTTCTAGTTCACCTGTTACTTTACTTACAAGGTGTATAACATGAGAGAAATACTGTACTTCTTTGAACTTATCAACTCTAACAGTTGAACAATTTCTACTTAAATCATTCCTCGCTAAATCTACTAGCATTACATGCTCACTTCCTTCTTTTGGATCATTGATTAGTTGCTTGGCAAGTAATTTATCTTCAGCTTCATTTCCGGTTCTCTTGAAAGTTCCAGCAATTGGATGGATTTCAGCAAACTTATCATTGATTACTAATTGAGCTTCTGGTGAGCTACCAAATATTTTATAACTACCAAAATCAAAATAAAATAAATAAGGTGATGGATTTATACTTCTTAATGCTCTATAGACGTTAAAATCATCACCCTTAAATTGTTGTGAGAACCTCCTGGACAAGACTAATTGGAAAACATCTCCTCTTTTACAATGTTGCTTCGCATCAGTAATATGCTTAAGAAATTCTGTATCTGTTAAATTTGATTTGATTTTATCAATTGATTCAAAGCTGAAATTGTAGGAATTGGATACTTTAATAAGCTGGTATACTTCATCAATATTATTACTTTCATCCAAAGAATGACAAAAAATATATGCTTCATTTTTGAAATGATTAATGGCAATTATATTTTTATATACGCCGTAATACATTTCTGGGATTTTAATGGAATTTTCTTTTTCTATAATATTTACATCTTCAAAATATTGTACAGCATCATAGGATGTAAATCCAAAAAGACCATTATTTATAAACGAAAATTTACTTTTTTCAACTTTAAATGAATTAATGAAGTTCTGCAGCTCTTCAATTACATTTTTTTTGGAACAAGGAATATTTTTATATGAATTGTTTGGCAATTTTGATGAAATAATATTATTGGAAACTTCAAATGAAGCAATCTGATCAAAACATATATAAGAGAAGCTATTATTAATGGAATTATAATCACTGCTCTCTAATAATAGACTTTTTGGGAATTTATCTCTTACCCTTAAATAGATACTAACAGGTGTTATTGTATCAACTAAAAAATTTTTATATGTGGTTTTTAATTCTATTTTTTCCATTTTTCAAAAGAGAGCCACTTAATGTGACTCTCTTTGATTTAATCAACAAACTAAACTAACTATTATGAAAAAAAAAAGCTTATCGTGATGATAAGCTTTTAATTTTTTTTTACAAATAGCAGTTACATCACGAAATAGGTATTTCATGCATCCACCACCATTTATTTGTAATTCTTTTAATCATTTCTAAATATAATAATCTATTTACTATAAAAAAATTATTTTTTAATGAATCTTTTGTACGAGGTAGATTCACTGTTAGAAACTTTTAAAATGTAAACTCCTGTAGCAAATTCAGAAATATCTATCGATAAACTCTCTGCATTTAAATCATAAGATTTTTTCATAACAACTTTACCTAACATATTGTAAATCTCCAGGTCAGCATCTTCATTAAGTGTATTTAACTTAATGTTCACTATATCAAATGCAGGGTTTGGATAGACATCAAGCTGTATAATATTATAATCATTTACAGAAAGTGGATCCGTAACATTTACTACACCATACATTGATGCATGAGGACTACATGTAAAAGTAGTACTGCCAACGAGGTTGAATGTATGTGAGAAAACATGTCCTTGTCCATTATAACCACTATCAAAAGATTCGACACCTCCAGTTGATATTAAGTTGTGTGTTCCTGATCCCCAAGTCCAAACAACTGTATCCCCAATTTCAATATTGATTGTTTGATTCGTACTTTGCATATTCCAAGGATATTGATGCGTTGTCTGGGAAAATACAAATGAAGAAATAAGGAAAAATAAAAAAAGTAATTTTTGTTTCATAATATTATTGTTTTGTATAAAGTTAACAATTTCTGTTCCAAATCTTAGCAATTAGTTAAAACAAAAAACCCGTAATGTTTATTACGGGTTTTGTACTGAAGGCGGGACTTGAACCCGCACGGATATTACTATCCA